>UMAU01025675.1_pt1 | contig 71610 bp, 69 predicted proteins | sample 1963791 | NCBI WGS metagenome assembly UMAU01 (sample SAMEA4835924, study PRJEB28245) | human gut metagenome | biome: gut microbiome; material: fecal sample | place: Denmark | collected 2008
TTAGAAGAATATTTGAAAAAAATATAAATTTGTAAATATTTGACATTTCTTGAAATCGTGATATAATATAGCCAATTAATTGCATATAGCTGTTCGTCAAAAGCTATATATCTACGAGCACTTTGAAAAATTTATATTATATTACAATTATATTGTATTTTGTTAAACGGATTTAAGAGATGTCAAAAGTACTCGTATTGTACTTTGATGTCTCTTTTTTGTTAAGATTGGAGGTTTGAAAATTGAAAGAAGAAAAGAAAAAGTGTGGCTTATATATGAGAGTATCAACAGAAGATCAAGCAAGAGAAGGTTTTAGTCTTCCAGAACAAAAAGAAAGATTAGAATCTTTTTGTAAATTTAAAGGTTATGAAATAATAGATTATTATCAAGATGCTGGAATTAGTGCTAAGACTGGTAATCATAGACCAGAATTTGAGAGATTGAAAGATGATATAAAAGCTAAAAGAATAAATACTATTGTTGCTTTAAAGTTGGATAGAATAACAAGAAGTATTTATGATTGGGAAAATTTAATGACATTTCTAGATGAAAACGATGCTTATTTGGATTGTGTAAATGATGAAATAAATACAACTAGTGCAAATGGTAAAATGATTTCAAGGTTATTAATGAGTGTTAGTCAAAATGAAATCGAAAGAACAAGTGAAAGAACTAAAGTAGGACTAGCTGGTGCAATTAAATGTGGTCATATTCCACATATTGCCCCATTAGGATATAAACATGAAGATAAAAAACTAGTAATAGACTATGCTACAAAAGATGTTATAGTTAGAATATCTGATTTATATTATAATGGTTATTCTTATCAAAAAATAAGTAATCTATTCAATGAAGAAAAAGTATTAGGAAAAGATAATTGGAGAGATTCTACAATACAAACCATTCTTGAAAATGAAATATACAAAGGTGATTTTATTCACGGAAAAAGGACAAAAAATCCAACATATTATGAAGATGTTGTTGAACCTATTATTTCAAAAGAAATGTGGGCTGATTGCCAAGTACAGAAAAAGAAAAACTCGAGAAGTTATCAAAGAACACTCACTTATTTGTATTTGCAAAAACTAAAGTGTCCCAAATGCAATCGTATTTTAGGTGGTAAGGCTACTACAAAGAAAAATGGTAAGACATACTTTTACTATTATTGTAATGATTGTAAAGTTCAGTTTAAAGAAAATGTAATAAATGAGTATTTTGAACAATTTATAGATGAATTAACTGAGTATGATTCTGTTGTAAATCAATTCTTTTTGCCTATGATAAAACAAAAATTTGATGAACCTAAAGAACAATTAGAAAAAGAAATAAATAATCAGAAATCTAAACTTGAAAGGATAAAAAAAGCATATATCAATGGAGCTTTTGAATTAAAGGAGTATAACGAAGAAAAGCATATTGTTGAAAAAACAATTGTAGAACTTGAAGAAAAACTAAATATTACAGATTGCACAGAAGAACTAAAATTTACTCCAAAAGATATTTTGTTAAAAAGAAATATTGATTTTATTAATAAAATAAAACTAGATAAAGAATATCAAGAGAAAACTAAAACTTGGAAAGATTATACAAGAGAAGAAAAAGCTGATTTAATAATGAGGTATGTTGAAGATATTGAACTTACTTTAGTTGGAAATGAATTAATTTTAAAACAAATAAACTTTAGAGATTCAATTTGTAAACCTTGCCAAGAATTATATGATAAAGGCTATATTGATATTACAAAGCCTATGATATTAGGAAATGTATTAGGTAGTGTTAGATTTAGTAACTATTTACCAGATGAGGAAGTCTGTGAAATAATAATGAGGTTACAACAATATTATGATGTTCATTTTACAGAGGCAACATATTATTTACAAAAGCAAATGTTCTATTTTAACTTTGCTGAAGATAATAGTGCTATTGTTAGAGTGTTCCCATTAGAAGATTATTATAAATTAGATCCTAATAATAAAATGGAAGAATATAGATTCGGAATTTTATATATTAACGAAGAAGATAAGTTTGAAATGCAAGACATTGATACAGCATTTGATTATATTCCAGATGAAAGTAATGATAGTGTGATTTATATGAAAGAACCTATTCCTATATCAGTAGGTGTTAAGCCAGTAAAGTTCTGCGAAGATTATCTTGATAAAACAAATTAACAGAGTAACGGGGCTCCCAAAAAGTAGTGCTTTTGGGGAAAGAGGAAAAGCAATAAAACGAACTAAAAGGTCAGATGATAATATGACCTTTGGTGAAGTGAAATTTGCTTTGACGAGGTGATAGTTAATTTGAATAAAATTTGTCTATGTAAGATAAATTTTATTGCCTCGCAGAGCCACCAAGTTTTGATAGAATGTCAAAACTCATAGGGGGTTAGGACTTATGGCAAAGCCAAAGTCCATAGCTACGAGGAAATTTCAAAGGAGGGATTTTATGGAGCAAGAATTAGCTTATTCTTTTCACTTAGGTAGTGATAAAAACAAAAGTAAATTAGCAAAAAAAGTAGCAAAAGATAATTTATCTGGTACTACTTCTCTATCTAATAATGCAATTCAAAATGCAAAAGACTTATCAGATGTTAATAAACACAATTTAAGAGATTATGATAATCAAAGAGAACTAATTAGAACAGTATATGGGACTAATGATATTGTAAATGATGTAAAACAAGTATATTTAGATGAGTTTGAGCAAGCTAGAATTGAATATAATGCCAAACAAAATCGTGATGACAGAAAAATTAAAAATTATTTTAAAAAAGTATGTGAGTCTCAAAATGATATAGCTTGTGAAATTATAATAGAACTTGGAGATATGGATTTTTGGAATAATAAAGATAATGAATACAGGCTAAAAATGGTTGATGTATATAATGAACAAGTAAAAGCTTTAATAAAAATTGTACCAACTTTTAAAGTAGCAAATGCCACAATACATTTTGATGAAACTTCTCCCCATATGCATATTGTAGGTGTTCCAATAATAGAAAATTGTACTAGGGGAATGAAAAAGCAAGTTGGAAAAACTAAGCTATTTACAAAAACATCTTTAACAGAAATACAAGATAAAATGAGAAATGCTTGTATTAAGTCATATAACAAGTTTTATGAAGTTAATACTAAGTTAAAAGAAAAGCAAAAAGGCAGAAACCAAGACATTAATGTTAATGAAATGGGTAATTACAGAGAAATAAAGAAACAGCTAAAACAGAAAGAACAAAAACTTGAAAAAGCAAATAATCAAACGAAAATACTTGATAATTCTAGTAATGAAATAAAAGAAAATTTAAATAACCTAAAATCTACTAAACTTAACAAAAATAATATGGTTATTTCAAACGAGGATGTTCAAAAAATCAAAAATTATACAGAAGATGTAAAAGATATAACCCAGACAGTAAGAAATGTAAATGACTTAAATATGGCAATTAAAGATTTTGAACACTCTAGCTTTGAAATAGAAAAAGAAAATCGCTCACTAAAATATGAAATAGAGCTAAAAGATAATGAAATTGACAATTTAAAAAAGGAACTATCTACTAAAGAAAAGATTATAGGCAAGTTACAAACCGAAAAAGAAAAACTAAAACAAGAATTACAGAAATTCAAAAGCTTTTGGCATAGTATTATGAGCCATTTTCACAAAAGAATTTGCTATGACAAAGATAATAACTATAAAATTGTTAGTGATGACTTATATAAAAATGGTATATTTGACGACAATGATAATGAAATCGCTAATAATATTTATAGAAAGGTAATAATACCAGATGCAAGCAAAGCAAATAAGAACAAAAGGAGAGATATTAACTAATAAATTGAAAATATTGACAATACAATAAAATTATGTTAATATAGTAATCGATGATAATAGTTAAAGCAACAAAAGACAAGTGGATATGTCCCCTTGTCTTTTATTGTAAAAAATAATATTATGGAGAAGAAAATGAAAATTGATGTAAGTATAGGTGAAAATTTTTTTGCTCCTAAGTGCATAGACAGAAGTGAAAAATTCGATACTAGAAATTCACATGCAATGGCATATAGCAAGTGTAATTTTTCTTGTGCATTTTGTAAATATGCGGTAAAGACAGAGCATAAAGCTAATTATATGGAAATTGAAGATTTTAGATTAAGAGTATTAGAATTAATAAAAAAAGGAAATATGTTTAAATTTACTGGTGGAGAACCTTGTCTAAATATTTATTTAGAAGAGGAATTACAGATTGTTAAACAAAATAATGGAATTGTGTTTTTAGATACAAATGGTTCGTTACCAGCTATTGTAGAAAAATTATTAAAAAAAAATTTAGTTGATGTTTTAGGAGTTTCTTTAAAGGGATTAACAAAAGAAGAAGCTATCGCTACGGCAGGAATAAAAAATTCAAATTTATGTTGGGATAATGTATTAAAAACCATTGCTTTATCATCTAAATATAAAAATGTAAGAACAATTGTTACTTTTGTGGCGTATAATAATTTTAATTATGGAGATATGCAAAAATTTGCTGATATCTTAGATAAATTAGGAGATAGAATTTATTTAAAAATAAACAATTTATGTGGTGAAAAACGAAGAGATAAAAGTTTAAAACCATTAAGTAAAGAAAACTTACAAAAAATAATTAAACAATTTTTGAATAAAAATAAAAAATGGAAAGGTAGAATAATTTTAATTAACGATTCAAGAGCTATTACAGAATATAATGCAATAGAGTTTTATTAAAATATATAAGTAAAATGTGTTATGGTAAAATATGATTATTTGATGTTAAAACCAGAAAGTCAAAAAAAATTTCCAGAGATATATGATAAAATACAAAGAAGTAAATTAGGAAGTATAAAATTATATGGAGTAATTGATTGGACGAACTTAAGCAAGGAACTTTATGAAAATCAGCTAAAAACGAATAGTGAGTTTGAAACAAGTTTTGCGTCTTTAGCATATATGATAAACTATTTATTTGGAAATGAAGCAATCGTAGTTTTAATAAAAAACATTTATGGCAATGAAAATTTTGAAAAAGATATTCTAAAGTTTAAAAAAGAAATTAGAGAGAAATATAGTGAAAGTGATAAATTATATTTGTTAATAAATCTAGCAAAAGTAAAAGAAATAAACACTGATAAAACAAAAACTAGTGAAATTATTTTAAAGGATAAGTCACGGTAATCTTAGAAAAAATTCTAGAATAAGTGGAGAAGGAATATTTAAATTTCATACATTAAGTTATATACATTCGCCAGATGACAATGAAGAAAAAATTTTAAGAGAGTTAAATATATTGCAAAAATTAAGGATCTTATCTAAAAATAATGAAATATCAAAAGAAGAATTAGATATGATAAAAAAATATAAAACTTATGAGATTCTCACACATAGAGAAATTGAAAAAGAAAGGTAATTATAATGAATCAAATATATAAATATGGAAATGTTGATACAAGGAAAAAAATAAATTTAAAGACCTTAAAAAATCCAATATCTGTATATATGAAAATAACTAGTAAATGTATGTTAAGCTGTAAATTTTGTTCTCAATCAGAAAATAATAGTTATGTAGACATGGATTTTGAACTTGCAAAAAAAATATTGAAAGAATTAAAATTAATAGGTGTATGTAATATATATTATACTGGTGGCGAACCATTATTATATAAATACTTAGAAGAATTGCTAGAGTATGGATATGAACTAGGATTTAATCAGATACTAATTACAAATGGAGTATTATTAGAACAAGAAAATATAAGAAAAGTATTAAAGTATATTAATTCATTAGGTGTATCTATACATGGAAACGAAAAAACACATAATAAACTTTCTCAAAAGGATTGCTACAAACAAATTATTAATGGGTTAAAATATGTAGAAGAAGATTTTAAAAACATATCAATAAATATAAATTGTACTACTGTTCCAGAAAACACAGAATATAATAATATAAAGTTTTTAGCAACATTGTGTGAAAAATACAATTGGAAACTAACAGTTGCACGACTAAATTATATCGGAAATGGAAAAAACTACACAAAGGATAATTTGAAAAATATGATTGAAATAGTAAATCAGCTAAATAATGAAGGCTTTGATATTAAAATAAGTAATTGTATTGCTTTTTGCCAATTAGAAGATAAGTACAGGTATTTATGCCATGGTTGTGGAGCAGGCTATAAGTTCTGTGCGATAGAGGCTAATGGAGATGTTAAGATTTGTGCAAGTTCAAATTTTGTTTTGGGAAATATGAAGGATGATAGATTTAAAAAAATCTGGAAATGTAGAGAAAATAAAAAATTTCAAAAAATGAGCTGGTTACCATTAAGATGCAAAAACTGTAATGAATTATTAAAATGTAGAGGAGGGTGCAAAGCAGAATTAAGTGGCGAATTTTGGAAAGAATCCTGCGATGAGTTATTAGAAAAAAATGAAATACAAATATGGAATGAAATAAAAAACAAAAAAATAAAATTAAAAATAAAAAATGTGAGAAAAGAAAAATATAATCGTTATATTTTAATAGCACATCCTTTAAGACAATGTAATAAAGCAACTTTAAACATATTAAAAATTATTGATGGAAATTATACTGGAGAATATATTGCAAAAATGAAACCTAAACTTTATAATGAAACAAAGGAATTATTAATTACATTAAAAAGAGATAAAATAATTGATATATAATTAGGAGGAAAGTATGCAAGAAGTTAGTGTAGAGGATTTTAAACTTTTTAAAGAAAAAGTGGACAACTTTATAACAAAAGATGCTGAAACATTTTATTTCAGAAATTTAATGGAAGCTATACATGATAGTGATTATATGAATGAAGTAAATTCTATAATTGAGTATGTTAGCAAAGAAAGAACTGCAAAAGAAATAGATGAATTATTTCAAATGCTGAGAGCAAAGGCAGAAGGACAATTTAAATTGAGAGATAAGGCAGAAGAATATGAAAAGAAGGTAAATTATTCATTAAGAGGTTTGGCATATTTTTGCTTAGTAGAAGCACTAAATGAAAATAGTTCATTTAGTGAAAAGATAATAGAAGATATAAAAAAGAAATATGGAAAAAATTATCTAGATATTGTTAAAAATATAGATAGAGCATATTTATCAGTTGATGGAAAAACGATATTAAAAGAACAGAAATTACAATTACCTAATGATGAAGAAATGAAAAAGTATTTGGTAATGAAAAAATGGCAAGATAATCAAAGACTTTATTCCATGAAACGAATTAGACCTCTTTATCCATTAGAATTAGAATATATAAATGAACCAGATCAAAACTTAATGCTAATACATAAAAAAACACTAGTAAAAAGAGCCAAAGAAGATTTGAAAAAAATGAAAATTGTACCAATAGAATATTTGGCAAAGCTCTATGAAGCAGGTTTAGAAGACGAATTGAAAGATATGATAGGTGGAAAAGCATTGGGATTGGCGAAATTAAGGGCAAGTGAAATTAGGATACCTAAAACTTATGTTATACCTTATTATGTTGAAATAGAAGACAATGAAATTAAAGATTTACTTGATGAAAATAAAAGATATGCTGTTAGAAGCTCTGCTAATGCAGAAGATGGTGGAATACACTCTTTTGCTGGAATGTTTGATTCATATTTGAATGTTGAAAAGAAAAATATTATAGATAGAGTAAGGAACGTAAAGCAATCAGTAAAGAATGATAGAGTAAAAAAATATATTGAAATAAATAACTTACAACAACCAAATATGAATGTTATAATACAAGAATTTATTGAGCCAGAAATATCAGGAGTTTGGATAGGACAAAGTGAAGATAACGGCATTTTAGAATGGATAGAAGGAAATGGCGAAAAATTAGTTTCTGGAAAAGAGACTCCAATAAGAGAAGAATGGAATAGAACTAATGGTACGCAAGAAGGAATAAAAACTAACGATTATATAGGAAAGCAATTATTAGATATTCAAAACACACTAGCCAAGTTTAATGGAGACACGGCTGATATGGAGTGGTGTGTTATAGATGGAGAATTGATATTATTGCAATACAGACCTGTTACAAGAGAAGTTTCTATGGAGAAAAATAAAACTTTAACAAATTCTGATGAAGAAATCTTTGTAGGTTCTCCAGCATCAGCAGGAGAAGTAATAGGAAAATCAGCTTATTATAGAAATTTAAAAGAAATAGAAAAATGGAATGATGGAGATATATTAATATCAATGTTTACAGATCCTGATTGGCTAGATATTATGTCTAGATCATCTGGTTTAGTTACAGCTGTGGGAGGAATGTTATGTCATTCAGCTATTATTGCCAGAGAATTAGGAATTCCTTGTGTAACTGGAGTTGGAAGGAAGGCTTTAAAAGCTTTACGAGACGAAAATGAAATCTATGTAAATGGTACGACAGGTGAAGTATGTTCAAGTAGAATATATGAAAAAACAAAAAAAAAAGAAAAGGAGGTGATTAAGGATGATAAAAGCTATAAAGAAGATTTTGAAAAGTAAAAAGTCTCCATTAATGGTCATTAATGAAAAGTCAAATGACAAAACAATGATTAGAGAATTAGGCGGAAACTATTGTCAAGACTAAGTAAAACATGAGAAGTCTAATTGAATAGGCTTCTCTTATTTTTATAAAGGGAAGAGTTAAAAGATGTATAATAGAAAAGAATGTAAACCAGAAGAAACAGTAAAAAAAATAAAAAAAATATTAAAAAAGTTTGAAATTAACGTAGTAGAAAAAGAAATTATTAATATTAATAATTCATTTTATTCAACTAGGGTGGAATTAAAAGAAATAAAAGGAATTGGAACAAATGGTAAAGGCATAACCAAAGAATATGCGTTAGCAAGTGCATATGCAGAATTTATGGAAAGATTGCAAGCAAATTTCTTGTTAAAATCATCATTTTTAAATAAAGAGGATATGTTAATTTATAAAGATGAAAAATATCTTGAACATAATGAATTTTACAATAAGTTTTCTGAATTTATTGAGGTAAATTCATTAAATGACTTAATAAAATATAATGATAATTATAGATATTATACATCGTTTGAAAATATAATAAATAATGAAAAAGAAGATTTACCAATAAGATTAATTAATTTTTTAACGCATTCTAATGGTCTTTGCTCAGGAAACTCAAAGGAGGAAGCATTAGTACAAGGAATTTGCGAAATATTTGAAAGATATTGTTATAAAAAAATAATGTTTGAAGAAATAAAAGTAAAAAATATTGTGATAAAAAACTTAGAACAATATTCGATAAGTGAGCAATTAAGAGAGTTGAAAAACATGGGATTTGAATACAAAATAAAAGATTGCTCATTAGGTGGTAAATTCCCTGTTGTTGGTTTTATGCTACTTAAAGGAAACACAAAATATTTATTTACGGTTGGTTCGGATCCAAATTTTAATATTGCCTTACAAAGATGTATTACAGAAGCATTTCAAGGGTTAAAAAAAGAAAACATTGAAGCAAAGATGAAAAATATAAATAATTGTTATGAAAAATATAAAGAAGAATATGGTGAAGAATTTTTACAAAATAATTGGTTGAAATGTTATTCATCAAATTCAGGTATTCATCCCAATAGTGTGTTTTTAGATAATGAAATAGACATAGAAAAGCTCCCTTTTAATAATGTAAAAGATAATAAGGAAGCATTAAAAACTATCCTCGAGATTGCAAAGAAAAATAAAATGAATATATATATTAAAGATTATTCAATGATGGGATTTAATACATTTAAGGTTTATATTCCAAATTTTTCAGAAATAGAAACTATTAAATCAATTAATCTAGAAATTTCTGCTAATATGAAGAAAATTAAAAATATATATTTCAATTTATTTGAAAAACAAGAAAATATAGAGTTTGAGAAAATATTCTACGAATGTTCAAAAAATATAAAATATACGGAATTAATTAAACCTAGTAATTTGATGGGAATAAATTGCTTGATAAAAGGTGAGTATTTTGCTTTGGATTATTTTTACGTTTTTACTATTTATTTAATAAACTTAAAAAGATATGAAGAAACTATTGAATACATAGAAGAAAGATTAAAAAGTGATATAGACCAATTTGAAAAAAATTATTTAAATGAGCTAAAAGATGTAATTAGTAAAAAATCTAAAAGTAAGAAAATAAACGAAGTAAATTCTATTATATTTAATACAGAAATGTTTTTGAAGAAAATAAAAGCACCACAATGTCCAAATTGCAAGAAATGCCCTGCAAGGAAAAAGTGTAAATATAACCTTTGGAAAAAAATAAATAACATACTTGTACAAAAATATAGTGATTATATAAAAAACAAAAAGGAGTTCTAGTAGATAAAAAAGAAATATCAGAGGTAAAGTGTCTTTGTATCTTTCCTTTGTCTTTAACACTTTAACAGTTCTTTTATGTTTTCCAAATAATTACTTGAAAATTTATAACTTTTATGCTAAATTAATTACAGAAGTTGATTGATATTTGTATCAATCGTCAAGAGAGCCAAAGAAGTTGTAGATAACTACTTCGATGGCACCAAAAGATTATATCGTCGCCCTAGACGAAAACCTAGAAATCAACTGTAGAAGGTTGATTTTTTTGATGTTTTTATATTGAAAAAATAAATCTATAAAAAAGTCACAAATTATTTGACAAATTGATAACGTTAATAGATAATATATAAAGAAAATACTAATGAGAAACTTATAAAGAGAAACGAAGGAGGAAAAAATGTACGTTTTTAATAGAATTACAGTAATTCCACAATTACCAAAAAGAATTGAAAAATTAAATAAAATTGCAAATAATCTATGGTGGTCATGGAATACAGATTTTTTAAAATTATTTAAAATGATTGATATTGATTTATGGGAAAGAATAGGAAAGAATCCTATAAATTTTTTAAAACAAGTATCTCAAGAAAAATTGGAAGATGCAATAAACAATCCAGTATTTATAAAGCAATACGACAAAATTGAAGCTGATTTTGAAGGATATATGAATAGTAGAAATACTTGGTTTTCAAAAAAATATCCAAATAACAAAGAAAATCTAATTGCATATTTTTCAGCAGAATATGGGCTAGATGAAATACTTCCTATTTATTCAGGAGGTCTTGGAATATTATCTGGTGACCATCTAAAATCTGCAAGTGATTTAGGAATTCCATTAGTTGCAGTTGGACTATTTTACAAAAATGGATATTTTCATCAAAAAATCAATAAAGATGGAAATCAAGAAACAGAATATAGAAAAATTGACCCTTCTGTACTTCCAATGGAAGCTGTAAAAGATCATGAGGGTAAAGACTTATTGATTTATGTGAAATTCCCAAATGATAAACTATACTTAAAAGTATGGAAAGTAAATGTTGGTAGAGTAAAATTATATTTATTAGATTCTGATATTGATGAAAACTCAGAAGAATATCGAGATGTTACTTTAACACTTTATGGCGGAGACCAAGAAATGAGAATTAAACAAGAAATTGTTTTAGGAATGGCAGGAACAAATTTACTAAAAGTGCTTGGACTAAACCCAACTGTTTACCATATGAATGAAGGACACTCATCTTTCTTAATATTAGAACTTATTAAAACAATAATGAACGAAAAGAAGGTTTCATTTTCAATTGCAAAAGATATAGTATCTAGTCAAACTCTTTTTACGACACATACACCAGTTCCAGCTGGAAATGATATCTTCCCACTAGATTTAGTTGAAAAATACTTTAAAAATTACTGGACAAGATTTGGAATAACAAAGGAAGAATTTTTTAAACTTGGAATGCAACCTAATGCGGACGTTAATAAAAGTGGATTTAACATGGGAATATTAGCATTAAAAATTGCAGGAAAGAAAAATGGTGTTAGCAAGTTACATGGAGCTGTTTCAAGAGAACTTTTTGGAGAAATATGGCCTAATATTGCATCAGATGAATCTCCAATTGAGTATGTTACAAATGGAGTTCATACATGTTCATGGCTTGCATCAAATTTAAAAGAATTATATAATGAGTACTTAATACCATTTTGGCAAGATCGCATTTTTGATGAAAATGTATGGGAAAACATTAACAATATTCCAAATGATGTATTATGGGAAGAACATATAAAAAGAAAGAAAAAATTATTAAATTTAGTTAAAGAAAATACTACAAATAGATTAAAAAGAAGTGGATATTCATATGATGAAATAAATAGTATTGTATCAAGCCTTAACCCTGATGCTTTAACTATTGGCTTTGCTAGAAGATTTGCAACATATAAAAGAGCCATACTAATTTTTAGAGATTTGGAAAGAATCACACAGATATTAAACAACCAAGACAAACCAGTGCAATTAATATTTGCAGGAAAAGCACATCCAGCAGATAAAGCAGGACAAGATTTAATAAAATATATTCATGAAATATCTATGAAGCCACAATTTAAGGGAAAAATTTTCTTACTTGAAGATTATGATATAGCAATGTCAAGATATTTAATTAGTGGTGTTGATGTATGGCTTAATAATCCAAGACGTCCAATGGAAGCATCTGGAACAAGTGGTCAAAAAGCATCTATAAATGGAGTAATTAATTTTAGTGTATTAGATGGATGGTGGGCAGAAGGCTACAACATGCAAAATGGATGGACAATAGGAAAAAACGAAGAATATGAAAATTATGATGTTCAAGATAATTTTGATAGTGAAAGCATATATTATACACTTGAAAATAAAATTATTGAAACTTATTATAATAGAAACAAAAACAAAATATCAGATAAATGGGTTCAAATAATGAAAAATTCTATTATTTCTACCGGAGCTAGATTTAGTACAGCAAGAATGCTTGTTGACTATACAAATCAATTCTATATACCTTTATGCGATATTAATAACAAATATTATAAAGATTTATCAAACGTGACACGTTTTAATGAATGGAAATCTGATATTTATAAAAATTGGAATCATATAAAAATTATTCAACTAAATGATACTTCAGATAATATAACAATAGACGCAGGAAGTTTGCTTGATGTAAAATGCAAAATAGTTCTTCCAAATATTGATATAAATAGTGTAGAAGTACAAGTTTATTGTGGAAGAATCTCACAACAAGGAATAATCGAAAGAATTTGTGTAAAACCAATGAAACTAATTAGTTCAGATGAAGAAAATAGAGAATTTATTTATCAAGCAAAAATAGAATTAAAAACAGGCGGAGATTATGGATATACATTTAGAGTAATGCCAAAAAATAAAATGATATTAAATTCAGAAAATTTAAATTTAGTTAAGTGGACCGAAAATTAAAAACTTAAATTGAAAGATAAAATAGTATGTGGTAGAAATATTAAAGCATTTTCTACCACATGTTTATTTTAAAAAAATTACTTATGAACAATAATAATGAAACTACGTTTTACATAAAAACAATATAATTAAGCTTAAGATATAGTAAAAAAGTGCAAGTGTACACTTGAATACATATCCTTTTAGTGTTATAATACCAGATGTTAGATTAATTTATATTTTGCCATTTTTAAGTAAAGTATAAAAAATTTGGAGGTAATTTATATGAAAAAAACAAAAATTGTATGTACAATAGGACCAGCAACAGAAAATGTTGAGACACTAAAGAAAATGATACTTGCAGGAATGAATGTAGCAAGATTAAACTTTTCTCATGGTGGATATGAAGATCAAGAAAAATATGTTAAAGCAATAAGACAAGCAGCAAAAGAAGTAGATATGCCAGTAGCACTATTATTAGATACTCAAGGTCCAGAAATAAGAACAGGAAAATTAAATGAGGCACCAGTAGTATTAAAGGCAGAAGATGAATTTACTTTAGTAAATGACGAAATTGTTGGAGATAATACTAAAGTTTCAGTAACATATAAAGATTTATATAAAGATGTAAAACCAGGTGTTACTATTTTAATTGATGATGGTAAAATAGAAATAGAAGTAGATCGTATTGAAGGAAAAGATGTTGTATGTAAAGTAATGAATGGTGGAGAATTAGGAAATAGAAAAAGTATTAATATTCCAGGAACACACATTAACTTACCAGCATTAAAAGAAAAAGATATTAAAGATTTAATAGATGGATGTAAAGCAGACTTTGATTATATTGCAGCTTCGTTTATTAGAAGTGCAGATGATGTTAGAGCAATTAGAAAAGTTTTAGATGAAAATGGTGGAAAAGATATCAAAATAATTTCTAAAATTGAAAGCCAAGAGGGAATAGACAATTTTGATGAAATATTAAAAATAACAGATGGAATAATGGTAGCTCGTGGAGACATGGGAGTTGAAATTCCAATGGAAGAAGTTCCAATTGTTCAAAAAAGATTTATCAAAGAATGCAACAGAGCCGGAAAAATGGTAATTACAGCAACACAAATGTTAGAATCAATGACACAAAATCCAAGACCAACAAGAGCAGAAGTTTCTGACGTTGCAAACGCAGTATTTGATGGTACAGGTGCTATAATGCTTTCTGGGGAGAGCGCTATGGGAAAATATCCAGTAATATGTGTTGAAACAATGAACAAAATTGCGTCAGCAGTAGAAGCATCTATTAACTATGGAAAAAGATTTAAGAGAAGAGAGTACGACTTAGAAACAAAAAATTATGAATTCTATTTAAGTCATTCAATATGTTCAACAGCATTACAAATGAATGCATCAGCTATATTTGCATATACAGAATGTGGAGATACTCCAAAACTAATTTCAAGTTTCTTGCCATGTTGCCCAATTTATGCTGTAACAACTTCTGAAAAAACATATAGACAATTAGGACTTGTTTGGGGTGTAACACCAATTCTTGTAAAAGAAGAAGGAAAAGCAAAGGAAATTATTTCAAAAGGAATAGAACTTGCAAAAAAATCTGGATATGTTAAAACAGGAGATGTTGTAGCAATTGCAGGAGGAGAAACAATTTTACCAGGAAATAAAGAAGATATTATGAATAGAACAATTGGTGGAGTAATCAGAATTTAGTATGTAAATAAAAAATATAAAAGGAATAACTAGCGTTTGAGCTAGTTATTTTTTTTTATGAAATATTTTAAAAATTTTGAACTGTTAAGAATATCTACAAGGTTTAATGTTTATTGTAACCATATAAGAAGAATTGTCATAAAATGTAATATATAAAAATAAGGAGGAAATCAAATATGTATAATCGTAGATATAATAGATGTTGTTGTCAAAAAAATTACAATGAAAAAGTAATTGAAGATATTTGCAATGATGTTGGAACTACAGCAGAGTTTAAATGTGAGTGCACAAGTAATTGTGGCTGCAAGAGTACATGTACCTGTAGTAAAAATGATTGTGGATGTGGATTTGATACAGAAGAATCTATGTTTCCAGAAAATCCAATGTTTGGTCAAAGTTATGTTCCAATTCAAACAATGGATAAAACTTTTGTGCCATGTGTAGGATTAAAGATGGGAACAATATTTCCAGAGCTTGTAAGCCCATATTCTCCATGTCAATCATTAGAAGAAAATGCCTTTATTAGAGCAAAAAATGATATTGGGGAGGGATGTAATAGATGATGAACTATAATAATATGTGGAATAGCCAAATGAATCCAAATTTAGGAGGGCTAGGAGGAGTTCAGTCCATGATGAACAATAATGAAAATTGTGGATGCCAAATGAGCCAAGCAAATTCAAATACTATGGATAAATGTAAATGCAATTGTACATTTGAATTTGAACAAAAAAATCAATGTGAAGAAAACGAAGAAATGACCAGAGAAGAAATGGCAAAACAACTAAAATGTTACAGATTTGCTATAATAGAATTAGGACTATATTTAGATACTCATCCAGATGATGAAAAAGCAATATGTTTGCATAAGGAGTATTGTAATAAATTTGAGGATTTAGCAGATAAATATCAAAGAATATATGGACCACTAACTATAATGTTTCCATGTAATAAATGGAGATGGCTTGAAGAACCATGGCCATGGGAAAGGGGGAATTTTTAATGTGGACTTACAATAAAACATTAGAATATCCAGTAAATATAAAATGTCCAAATCCACGTTTGGCAAAATTTATAATTAGTCAATATGGAGGACCAGACGGAGAACTTGCTGCATCACTTAGATATTTAAGCCAAAGATTTGGAATGCCAGATCAAAATGCTAAAGCAATATTGAATGATATTGGTACAGAAGAATTAGCACACTTAGAAATGGTTGGAACAATTGTACACCAATTAACAGAAGGAGTATGTCCAGAAGAACTAGAAAAAGAAGGACTTGGTGCATATTATACAGACCATGGGGTGGGTTTGGAATATATCCAAAAAGAATTTAATAATAATTTGAATTAAAAATTATTTTTTATGTAAGATTTATAAAATGATTTAAAATTTCTTTTGCCATGAACGACAAAATGTATGTAAACAGTATCTGAATCTTCAGAAACATCATAAACTATTCGATAACTTTTATAAATAAGTTCTCTAAAATGCTTGTCCAAAAGTTCTGGAACATATCTACCTAAATAAGGAGCATTTTCTAGTTCATATATTCGAGAATAAATATTTTCTGAAGTTTCGTTTGCATATTTAATAGAGTCACGCGATATATATTCAAAGATAGAATCTATATCTTCATGTGCCTCATTTGACATCAAAACTTGCATGTTTTTTTCTCATCCTTTCTTTAGACTCTTCAATAGTCATTACTCTACCATTTTTTATATCATCTTGGCTTTTTTGTAATTTTGAATGTAGATATAAAGTATAGATAGCATCATCCCAAGTTGTATCATCAGGCAAAGTATTAACTGTTGCAAGAATTTCTTTTTTTTCATTAATCATAATTTTCACGTTCCTTTCTTTTAAAAATTTCTAATAATAGTATAACACAAATTAATTTAAAATACTATGATTTTTTAAAAATTCCAATGAATCACAACATCTTGTGAATTTGCTTTTTTGTTTTTTTCTCCAATTTCAATATAATCTATAAAGCTATTAACAATATCATAATTAAGTTCTTTAAAATCTTTAAAGTGATTAATTATTTTTTCTTTTTGTTCTTTTATAAAATTAATGTTTAATTCTTTTTCCTTCAAATTAGATAAATCATTTTGTGTTTTAGTTAGTTCTTTTTGCTTTGCTGATTTATCAGATAAAAAAGAGGAGTTTAAATCTTCAAATACATCTTCTGGAATTTTACCACTTACTTTGTTTAAATAAAGTTCTTTTATTGCTTTATTGATATCTTCCATTTCTTTAGAAAATAATTCAACCTTATTTTGCAATAATTTAGCCTTGTTTAAGTTATCATTTGAAACAAATAAATCATCAGAAATATTATCAAAATTATAAAATGCTAAAATTTTCTCTCTAATTTTTTCGGTCACTAATACTTTTAAATTTTCATAACCAATAGAATGTGTTGTGCAAGTACCATATAATTTTTTAGAGCCTTTACAAGAAAAATAAATGTAGCCTCTATCATTTTGACATTTATAGAGTTTTGTTCCACAATCTAGGCATACTAGTTTATTAGCAAATAAATGAACTTCGCCATTTTTACATCTTCGTGTTTTACTTTTAAAAATCTCTTGAACTTTGTAAAATTGTTCTTTAGTAATAATAGGCTCGTGAGTGTTTTCTACAATAATCCATTCAGATTTAGGCTGATTTACCATTTTTTTAGATTTGTAACTAACTTTTTTGTTGTACCCTTGTACTAAATTACCAATATAAACTTCATTTTTTAAGATTTTGCTAACTGTAGATTCGCACCAATAGTCAATATTTTTGCCTTGATTTTTAAAGTTAATTCCTTGTGATTGTTTATATTTAGTTGGTGTTAAAATACCTTTGTCGTTTAATATTTGAGCAATTTTGGTAACACCATTTCCTTGTTCATAAAGGTTAAAAATCAATTTAATAACATCAGCAACTTCTGTATCAATAACAAGTTTATTTTTATTCTCTGGACTTCTTTTATAGCCGTAACACACAAAAGAGCCAATATGTAATCCTTGCTTTCTTTTACTATCAAATGTCTTCCTGATATTTTCTGATAAATCCTCTAAATACCACTCATTGACTAAACCATTGATTTGTCTTGATTTCTTATTTCCTTTATCTAAAGTATCAACATGATCTACAAGACTTACAAAACGAATATTCCACTCGATAAATTTATTATGTAAGTATTTTTCAACTATTTCCATATCACGAGTGAATCTGCTTTGAGTTTTACAAAGTACAATATCAAATTTATGGCTTTTAGCATCTTCTAATAATTTATTAAATTCAGGTCTTTCACTGTCGATTCCAGAATAATCCTCATCACAGTAAATGTTATAAATATCCCAACTCCTTTCTATTGCATAATTGATTAGCATAGATTTTTGATTTTGGATACTTTCGCTTTCATCGTTTTCATGAAGTTTGTCATCGTCTTCGCGAGAAAGCCTACAATAAATTGCCACTCTCATAAGTTTACCCTCCAATCGGTAAACTACTCATTTTGTACAACCTCATTATACAATAACAAGTAGTTTTAATCAACGCTCTTCGCAAATTCTTTTATAATTAATCTATTAACAATACTATTTATATATTTTGTAATATCATCTATATTTTCGTATTTGTTTTTTTCAATAACATTAAAATTAACTTTTTCACACATATAAGTTCCTCCTTTTGTAAGAGTTCCAATACTCCTGCTATATTAATTAATATTCAAAAGGGCTTGTATTTGTGCAAAAAAATAAAGCCCCTTTTATAATCTTGGCTTTAAAATAAAAATATATTTAATTAACATATGTTTTTCCTCATTTCTTACTATATAAAAGCAAAATTTTATTAAAAAACTAATAAAATCTTGTTACCTACTAAAACAACATACATGTTTATATTTTTGTATTGGTACTTTGATATTCATATTTATAATTTTTGGAATATCAAATCCAACTTTTAATTTTCTATCTACCACTAAATTTCCTTTACTATTTGTATGATAAGCACTTAAATTCCATTTTGCAAAAGCATAGTCTGACATAATATTAGTAGTAAAAGATAATTCCATTGCATCTTGTTTTTGCTGTGCTACCATTTGTTCATAACTGTTGTCATCTTTCTTTGGTCTATTATAGGTCTTAAAGTATTCTTGTAAATAAACTTTTCTGTTTTTTGCATTTGTCTTTTTACGAGATTCTTTTTCTTGTTTGTTTCTTTTGTCAGTTTTTACAACCTTTGAAACATAAGGACAGCTTTTTCCAATTATTTTAGCAATTTCATTTTGTTTTAGATGTTCATTATAATATAAGTCTAAAATCTGTTCTTTAGTATTCAATTTTTCTTTTTCCTCCTTTGGTTAATTTTTTGTTTGCAAGATTTTAAATACAATTCGCCTATTGACATTTGTTATTAATTGTTGTATTATTATATTGTAAAAAATCTTACATAGCAATTTCATATTGTCATTATACGATTATAATTTATATTTGTCAATACAATTTTAAATATTTTGTTAAAATTTTTTACAAATACAAAAACGAAGGAGATAAAAAAATGAGAGAATTGCCTCGCCATCTTGTTTTAGAAGATTTTTATATGTGGTTTAATATGAAAGATAAAGAAGAATATTATGCAACACCATTATACTTATATAATGTATTAAGAAAAGATACAGACAAAGAAAATGATGAAGAAAAAAAGCAAGATGAAACAAGAGTATATTTAGAATTAGAAAAAGATATTTCAAAAACAAAATTAAATAAGAAAAAAGAAGTTATTAGACAACCTTCAACTATTTATATTCATTATGCAGAAAGCATAGGATCATTGTTAATAAATTTTTTAAATGCTGATTTTTCATCTTTTGAATCTGCATATAATACATTTTTTTATGCCTATGGTTTTGAATTAATAAAAGAATATACACCTTACATATACTCAAAAACTGATGAATACATAACAGATGTAGAATTTATGAAAATGTTAGAAGATATTTATAACACAAGCCTAGATGATTTATTAGAATGGCAGGATAATTTCAAGAAATGCGTAGATTTTGTATATAACTTAAATGGAAATGAAGAATTAAAAGAACATAATACATATTCAAAATTTGTTGCTTATACAATTAAACACAACGAACTTTATACATATTCACAAGATGTAGAGGTTATATTAGATAATTATATAAACATACACAATCATCATCACAATGAAAGTATAGAACATTTAATAAAAGGTATTGAAGATAAAAATCCAAATTTAGAATTACACAATGTTTATACAAGTACAAAATTGAGAAGTATTTGTTTTACTATTTTAGATCAACTTGTAAGACAAGAGAATTTACCAATTAAGACTTGCCAAATTTGTGGTCGATATTTTATTCCAACTTTTAGACAAAATGAAATTTATTGTGATTTAAAAAATGTTGATGATAGTCCAACTTGTAGAGATAAAGGAGCAAGTGAAACGTATAAAAAAAGTCTTGAAAGTAATCCTGCATTATTACTTTATAGAAGAACATATCAGCAAAAGGTTATGACAGTATATAGAAACAAAGAAAATAAGCAATTAAAGAAAGATTTTGACAAATGGAAGAAAGAAGCACAAGAGAAGATTAAATTGTTCAAAAAAGGCAAATTAGATGAAGATACATTATATAATTGGATGATTGAAAATAAATAGAAATACAGCCCTAGGTAAATTAACTACTATAGGGATTTATTTCGTATGTGAGGAATCAATTACTATTTATACTTTTTATTATTTCATAAAATATCTAAAAACGCTAGTATTTTACATAAAAATGTGATATAATTGACACATAAAATTAAGGAAATTTTCCTGATTTTGGTAGGAGTTAGTGAGGAAATATAGATTATTTTATTTTCCAATCCAAGCACTAACAAAACATAAACATCAATGAAAGGATAGGTAATCAAAATGAGTAAACGGATAAACTATATTGCGATTGCATTAACAACAAAATGTAATTGTAACTGTTTTTATTGTAAAGAAACAGGTGAAAGCATACTTCCTGGTATCAAAGGAACATGGGACTTTAATGATTTAAAGAAAGTTATAAGTATCGCTTATAGTGTGGGATTAACCACATTTCGCATTACAGGGGGAGAGCCAACTATGGTCGAATATTTGCCAGAACTAATAACATATATTATGAGTTTGGGCAATGACACAAAAATTCGATTAAATACAAATGGTTATAACATGGGTTACATCTTGGATATTCTCGGAATATATAGAGAAAGAATAGATGTTATGATTAGTGTTGATTCATTACATGAGTATGTAAATGGTGTCCACTATCCAAAATACTTATCATCAAAAACAGAAAGTCTAACGAAAGAGTTGGTAAAGAGAAAAATTTCAACTCGATTTAATATCGTAGTAACAAAAACGAATTACTCCGAAGTAAAATCTTTAATAGATAAAGCTCTTGCTTTAGGAGTTAATGTAAAGATATTAGATTTAATTGTTAGAAATGAATATCTGGGAAATGGTAAGAAGTTTCACGATGAGGACGCAGTAAACTTTGGACAATCAATGTATCAAGAACTGAATGAAGTAAAAGGTTATTTAGAAAGTGTATCAACTAAAAGTCAGGAAAAACATTATGTTAGTAATGCAAATGGGATACCAATGAGTGGCTATTTCTTTGGTAACCAATGGGTTCAAGTAAAGGATTCCTCTAAAGGTGCAATGTATGCAAAAGAATGTAAGAAGTGTTCTTATTATGATACTTGTTATGAGGGAGTATTTAGTCCGTTGCTTTCAGTAGGCGAGATTCTTCATATTTCTGGCTGTATGAATAGTAGTTTGTATTATCAACTTAAAAGTAAGTCCGAGAAAGAAATCAGACAATCTTTTGAAGAACTTTTAAAAGTATTTGAAAGCACAGAATTAAGATCTATTAAGTAATGGTGTTAAGTAGGTGGAAAGCTATGATTTGGCTTTCCACTGAAACTTTTTATTAACTAAAGAATAATTAAAAGATATTGATTTTATCTTTCTAAATCCCACTCTTTCTCTTTTTCTTCGTGTTCTAATTGCTTTACAGGGTCAATAAAAGTACGAGTTTCTTCTTGGAATTTTTTAATCAATTCTTTTGATTCTCCAATGCCAAATTTATGACAAATCCAAATTATAAATTTATCAACAGTTTCATAGAATTTATCTATAATTTTGTGTAAATGAGTATTTTCTTTTTCTAAACTTTTAATTTTACTTTTATATTTCCATTCAATATCAAATTCTTTCTCTTTGTATTCTGCTTTAATGTTGTCTACTTGCTTATGAAGTTCTCTATTATCAGCAAGTATAGAATCTCTTTCATTTTGGTATTTTTGTGCCTTATCAACTAATCGGACTTGTTTTGATAATTCATTGTGTAATTTTAAGTTTTCTTGATACAATTCCATAATTTTAGCATCTTTAGGCTTAATAATTTCATTTTCTACTTTTTCTCTATTAAGTTTTATTAGTTTAATATCATTTATATCTGGTGTTTCTGGTAATTCTAATTTTATATTATCTAATACTTTTTTAGTGTTTTCAAAATTGGTTAATTTCTTTAAATCTTCTATTTTTTCGTGTTTGGCTCCAGTTTCTTCTACTGGTAAACCTCGCTCTAAATCAAACCCTTTTGAGGTTATATATTTATGAAAAGCATTTTGTAATTGTCTGTAACTATCTCTGCCTTTCCAAAAATCTCTACAACATATTTTATCAATATCTTTGCTTTCTTTATCTTTTGTATGAATTACTGGTATATAAACTAAATGCATATGTGGTGTAGTTTCATCTAAATGTACTGCTGCTGATACTATATATTTTTCTCCAAGATTTTTATAATTACATACAAATTTATAACTTTCTTTGAAGTACCTTTTTGTTTCTTCTAAACCGATTTTATCAAAAAAATCATTATCAGATGTAATCATCATTTCACACATGATAATACTATTACTCCTAATAGTGCCTTTTAAATCATATTCTTTTTTCATTTTATCAAATTCTTTTATATATGTTAGTTCATTTTTCTTACAGTAAAAATTCAAATGTGTTCTTGTTGGGTCAATATCTTTATTAGAATGACCTTTTGACCTTCTATCATTGTGAATGTATGAACCTTGTGCATCCACTCTTGTTAATTTATCATTTCTTATAATAGCATAGCTCATATCTTCTTTGAACCTCCTTCCTTGCTCAAGATATTCTTTGAATGTCTAACATACTAGACAAACAAGTTTGCCCCGTATGGCAGGTTTTTGCAACCCCACACCCCAAAACCTAAAAAATCGCTATTCGCATTTTTTGGTTTTTTCATAAAAATTTGCTTGTTGCAATTTTTATGAATGTGAGCAAAAAAATAATTTTTTTACTCACAACAAAAAAGCACTTATGCTTTTTTGCAGTCACTTTAGCTAAATAAAGCAGAAACCAGAGGGAGAGAGCTAAAGTGAATTAGGTGTAATAATCCCATTTATGAAAATTAGAATTATTACACCTATATAAGATGAAACCGTCGGTCGTTCACCTCGTTTCATAGGTAGTCTAGTAAAAGTAGTGATATTACTACTATAATTGCTGATACATTTAAGTATCTTTGTTCATACTTGCCCAAACTTTTTACAATTACAAATCCATATCAAATATGCCACCGAATACTCTTTTATTATTGTGAGTCTGTGTTCTAAAATCTCACTCACGCACTTTGTATAAATAGACCATTTACACAAATACGAATGAACTTTATAGCATCGGCTCATTACACCTAGTACTTTTATAGAGGTACTGCATTTCTCTTGCAATAAAAAAAGACATCTGTAACTTTTACATTACAAATGACTTCATTATTTAATATTTAATTATCTTTGCCCTCACAATCGGTTATAATAAGAATAAAATTGTAAGCTAATAAACAATGCCTACAAAAAATGTAGGCATAAAATTTCTTGTACAAAATAAGTAGTTACATATAAATTTTCTTTTAGGATAGATAACAAACACATACCACATGGGGTAGACATATTTCCACAATCAGCAGCGGGAGTACCATTTACGGCATCATATATTGCAGCTAAAGGTGATCCGATTGCTAACTTACAAGAAGATTTAGCAGCAGAGCAAAAAGCAAGAGCAACATATGAAAAATTAATAGATCTTTGCAAAGATGATCCAGATGTAATAGATCCACTTAGATTCCTAAGACAAAGGGAAATAGTACACTTCCAAAGATTTGGGGAAGCCTTAAGAGGCGTACAAGATAAGTTAGCCCAAAAGAAATTTTATATGACAAAAATGAATTGTAATCAAAATAATTGCAATTAAAAATAAATGTGGTTACGCAGATGTTTGACTATTTTTTATAAACAAAAGTTAATTAAACATAAAAAATAAAGGGGTACTGAAAAGTATCTCTTGTTTTTGTATTATAGTATATTATAAAAAAATTACCAAAATGGCACGGAAAATTTGGTAAAAAATATAAAAATTAATTTGCAGTATGGTAAAATAAAAATTATATTTGGAAAAGAAATAAAAATGATGATCTTTTTGACATTGTCAACAATTTATGCTAATAATTAGTATAGAAATGTTTTAAATGTAAAAAATATAAAAGGGGGAAAGTAAATTATGGAAGAAACGAAAAAAAGCAAAATATGGATGATAATTGCAATTGTAGCAATAGCTATAATTGTTGTTCTTGGAATAATGCTTATAAAAGGTAATAAAGGTAATGATAATGTGGAGAAAATAAAAAGTAGTAATAATGTGGAAAAAATAAAAAGTGGTGATAAAAAGGAAAATATAAAAATAGTAGAGAGTGAAGTAAGTAAGCTAACACTTGAAGAATATAAAACGGATAATTTTACAATGAAAAAACCAAAAGGCTGGACAGTTGAAACTGGTGGTACGGGAATATTTTATACAATTAGAGTTTATGACCCAAAGAATACAAATAATCAAGTATATTTAATGTTAAAAATTCAACCATTATTAAAAAGTGCATCAGCAAAAAACTTTTGGCAAAATTATTATAGTATGAGTGGAAATAATTCTCAATATAGATTATTTGCGGATGCGGTAGTCTTAGATAATCCAACAACAGAGGGATTCTATAAGAAATTTGATGATATAGCAACATATCTTAAATCAATAGAACCATCATTTGCTACAATTAAATTTCCTAAATTTACAAATTTTACAAAACAAGAAGAATTTAATTCTAGTGCTAGTATGAAAAGTGTTGCATTAGATAGTAAAGTATTAAAAGGAACATTTACAGGAGATAACTCTAAAGAGGGCGAAGGACTATTCATGGCGTCTGTCGTAAACTTTGGTAATCAATATAATGGTGGAGTAGATATGCTTTATTATATGATATATGACATAATGGCAATAACAGCAGAAAAAAATGAATTTATAAATTACAAAGACATTTTGTTAGAGTCAGTTAATTCAATAGAATTTAGTGATAGTTATGTAAAGCAAACAATAGATGACGGTAATACACAAACTAAACAAGCACTTGCATTAAATGCTTCAATACAAAAATCATTTGACTCTTATATGAATGCATGGGAAAATAGACAAAAAAGTTACGATATAATGAGTCAAAAGCAAAGCGATGCTACATTAGGCTATGAAAGGGTATACGATACAGATACTGGAGAAATTTATAAGGCATATAATGGATTCACTGATGATTACAAAGGAGAAAGATATAAATCTATAACAGATAATATGTACACAGAAAAAACAAGTGGTTATATCGAAAAGTAAAGGGTCAAATAAAAATAAAGAGAAATATTTTTAGAAGTTAGATAGATAAAATAAAAATTATAATACTAAGTAAAATGAAAATTTAAAAGAATATAATGAAACAGTAAATAATAATTTATAAAGATATAATAGAATGAATCCTTTTATTGGACAAAAATCTAATAAAACGGATTCTTTTTTTATTTATATTAGATGTTTTGTAAAAAAAAATTGTAAAGGTATTGTGAACATATTGTAAATATATTGTAAGGCACTTGACAATTAATAAATTAGATATTAAAATAGATTTTACGGTTTGCATTAAAAGAGAAGAGGTGAAAAATGAAGAAAAATAATTTATTATATCAAATAAAGTCATTAGAAAAAATGATTGTAAGAAATTTATTAGGTGATAATGAAATAGAAAAAAGAGAAGAACAAGCAAATGTTATGCAATTACCAACACCAACTCAAATGCAAATAATTGAATATATTTTAAATCATACAAGTGAAGATATTTATCAGAGAGATTTAGAAGATATTTTAAACTTAAGAAGGGCAACTGTATCTGGAGTATTACATACAATGGAGAAGAACAATTTAATTAGGAGAGTTACAGATAATGAAGATACAAGAAGTAAAAAAATATTATTAAACAATAAAGCAAAAGAGATCTTTCTTCAAAATCAAAAGAAGATGGATAAAACAGAACAAACTATTACACAAAATATTCCGAAAGAAGACTTAGAAGTTTTTTCGAGAGTTATTCAAATGATGAAAAACAATATGAAAAATCAAAATAATTAAGATATAAAGAAAGGATGAGAATATGATTAAATTATTAAAAAACTTAGGTAAACGAGGATATATATTAAGTTTTATATGTCTAATTTTAGTATTTATTCAAGTTTGGCTAGAATTAAAAATGCCAGATTATATGTCACAAGTAACTGTATTAGTTCAAACAGAAGGAAGTCAGATGTCTGAAATATTAAAAAACGGAGGATACATGCTTGCATGTGCACTTGGAAGCTTAATAACAGCAGTCATAACAGGATATTTTACATCTAAAATTTCATCAACATTTTCCATGAATATTAGAAAAAAGATATTTACTAAAGTAGAAAATTTATCAATGCAAGAAGTAAAAAACTTTTCTACAAGTAGTTTAATTACAAGAACAACAAATGATGTTACACAAATTGAAATGTTAATTGCAATGGGATTACAATTGCTTCTTAAAGCTCCAATTACAGTAATTTGGGCAATTACGAAAATATTAAACAAAAGTTGGGAATGGAGCGCACTTACAGCAGTTGCTGTTATTATATTACTTTCAGTAATATTTACATTAATTATAGTTGTAATTCCGAGATTTAAGATTGTTCAAAAATTAATAGATAAAATTAATAGTGTAACTCGTGAAAATTTAACGGGTATACGTGTTGTAAGAGCATTTAATGCTGAAAAATATCAAGAAGATAAATTCGAAGATGTAAATGATAAATTAACAAATCAACAATTATTTAACCAAAAGGCTTTTGCGGTAATGCAACCAGTTATGTATCTTATAATGTATGGACTAACACTATCAATCTACTTTGTAGGTGCTTATTTAATAAAAGATGCATTAATGGCAGATAAATTAAATTTATTTGGAGATATGGTTGTATTTAGTTCATATGCAATGCAAGTAATAATGTCATTTTTGATGCTTGCTATGATATTTATGATGGTACCTCGTGCAAATGTTTCAGCAAAACGTATTAATGAAGTACTAGATACTGAAATTAATATAAAAGATGGTAATGTAAATGAAGATAAAACAAATGAAAGAGGAACAGTAGAATTTAGAAATGTATGCTTCAAGTATCCAGATGCAGATGAATACTTGTTAAAAGATATTTCATTTAAAGCAAATAAAGGAGAAACTGTAGCATTTATTGGTTCAACAGGTAGTGGTAAATCTACACTAATAAATTTAGTACCAAGATTTTATGATGCAACAGAAGGTGAAGTTTTAGTAGATGGTGTAAATGTAAAAGATTATACATCTGAATTTTTACACAATAAATTAGGATATGTACCTCAAAAAGCAGTAATGTTTAATGGAACAGTTAGCTCTAACATTACATATGGAGATAACGGAAAAGGAGATATTACTGAAGAAAAAGTTAAGAAAGCAATTGAGGTTGCACAAGGTAAAGATTTTGTTGAAAAAATGGATAATACATATAATTCTCATATAGCTCAAGGTGGTACAAATGTATCAGGAGGGCAAAAACAAAGACTTGCAATAGCAAGAGCAATAGCAAGAGATCCTGAAATTTATATTTTTGATGATAGCTTTTCAGCACTAGATTATAAAACAGATGCTGTATTAAGAAAAGAACTAAAAAAATATACTAAAGATGCAACAAGCCTAATTGTAGCACAAAGAATCGGAACAATTATGAATGCAGATAAAATTATTGTTCTAGATGGAGGTGAAGTTGTAGGAGCAGGAACTCATAAAGAGTTACTAAAAACATGTGATGTTTATAAACAGATAGCTCTATCTCAATTGTCAAAGGAGGAATTAGAAGATGCGGAATAGATAAAAATGAAACAAAGTCTCATGCAAGAGGTCCAATGGGTCCAGGAATGGGAAATGCTACAGGAGAAAAAGCTAAAAATTTTAAAATTGCTATTAAGAGATTATTTACTGAACTTAAATGTTATAGAGCGTTAATAACTATTGCTGTAATTTTAGCAATTTTAGGTGCAGTTTTATCAATTTTTGCACCAAATAAATTGTCAGAACTAACAGATGAAATTTCTAAAGGATTGGTTGTAAATAAAGATAATCTAGAAAAATTAGCAAATGCAGTAATGACAAATCAAAATGGAGAGGAGATTGAAATTGATGGTGTAAAAATATCTATAGAAGATCAATACAAATTTGTAACAACTATGCAATCTATTGGAGAAAATCCAAATGTAAATGAATTATATAGTAAAATAGATGAAATGCCAGAATCAATACAAAAAATAGTAAAACCATTTATGAATATTGATAAAATAAAGCAAATAGTTCTATTGCTTGTTATATTATATTTATGTAGTAGTTTGTGCACATATATTCAATCAATTTCAATGACAGATGTAGCAAATAAATTTGCTAGAAATTTAAGAAGCAGAATATCAATAAAAATAAATAAATTGCCACTTAAATATTTTGACAAACATCAATCAGGAGATACCTTATCTAGAGTAACAAATGATGTTGATACAATAGCTCAAACAATGAACCAGTCATTAGGAAGTTTAGTAAGTAGTATAACATTATTTTTAGGTGCAATTATAATGATGTTTTACACAAATTGGATTATGGCACTTACAGCAATAGGAGCAAGTGTAATTGGGTTTGCAGGTATGACGGTAATACTTAAAAATTCTCAAAAATACTTTGTTTCTAAACAAACCGAATTAGGAAATTTAAATGGGCATATTGAAGAAGTATATTCAGGACTTAATGTTGTTAAGGCGTATAATGGCGAAAAAGAATCAAATATAAAATTTGATGAATTAAATAAAAAGGTATGTAAGAGCAATCAAAAAAGCCAATTCTTATCAGGAATAATGCAACCTATCATGAATTTTATAGGAAACTTTGGATATGTTGCGGTTTGTATTGTTGGAGCAATTTTAACGATGAATGATATGATATCTTTTGGTGTCATTATTGCATTTATTACTTATGTAAGATTATTCACATTCCCACTTTCTCAAATAGCACAAGCAATGACATCACTTCAATCTACAGCAGCATCCAGTGAAAGAGTATTTGAATTTTTAGATGAAGAAGAAATGCAAAATCAGAGTGACATTAAAAAGTATCTAAAAAAGGAAGAAGTTAAAGGAAAAATAGAATTTGAAAATGTAGTATTTCAATATGATAACAACGATAAACCTACAATAAAAAACTTTACTGCAACAGCAAACCCAGGACAAAAAATTGCAATTGTTGGACCAACAGGAGCTCGGAAAAACTACAATGGTAAACCTTCTTATGAAATTTTATGAAATCAACTCTGGAAGCATAAAAATTGATGGTGTTCCAATAAGTGAACTTTCAAGGGAAAATATTCATGATTTATTTACAATGGTTTTACAAGATACTTGGCTATTTGATGGAACAGTTAAAGAAAATATAATATATAATAGAGATCATATTAGTGATGAAAGGGTAATAGAAGTATGTAAGGAAGTTGGCTTACACCACTTTATAAAAACCTTGCCACATGGATATAATTCAGAAATTTCAGAAAATGATAGCGTATCTGCAGGACAAAGACAATTACTTACAATTGCAAGAGGAATGATAGAAGACTCACCATTCTTAATTTTGGATGAAGCAACTTCAAATGTAGATACAAGAACAGAAGAACTAGTACAAAAAGCAATGGACAAATTAACAGAAGGAAAAACATCATTTATTATTGCACATAGACTATCTACAATAAAAAATGCCGATCTTATATTAGTAATGCAAGAAGGAAATATAATTGAACAAGGAAATCATGATGAATTAATGAAGAAAAATGGTGCTTATGCAGAACTTTATAATTCTCAATTTGAGTTATAATTTATATATTAAAAAATATAAAATATATTTTAATATAAAAGGAGAGTCTATTAAATATGAAAATAATATATGGAACAGGAAATAAAGGCAAAATAAACCAAGTGAAGGAATTTTTAAAATATAAGAACATGGATGTTGAAATACTTTCATTAAAAGATATTGGTTTTTGTGAAACTATAATAGAGGATGGAAAAACTTTCGAGGAGAATTCTTTAATAAAAGCACAAGCAATAAAAAAATATTGCATAGAAAATGGCATAAATGAAATAATAATGACAGATGATGCAGGATTATGTGTTGATGCTCTAGATGGAAGACCAGGAGTATACAGCGCAAGATATGGAGGAGAAAATGCTTCTCAAAAAGAAAAATTAGATTTATTGTTAGATGAATTAAAAGAAGTAGAAAATTCAAATAGAACTGCAAAATTTGTATGTGTATTAACAGTTATAATGCCAGATGGAGAAAAGTTTGTATGTAGAGGAGAAACGAAAGGAAAAATTGCAAAAAAATATTCAAAATTAGAAATGCTAACATATTCACCTATTTTTATTCCAGAAGGATTTAATAGAACAATGAATGAATTGACAACAGAGGAATTAGGAGATACACATAGAGAAAAGGCATTGATGCAATTAATTAAAATTATAAAATAGATTTTAATAAATAAAAAATGGCACATTATTTAAAAATGTGTCATTTTTCAATTTGACTTCTAGCAAGTTCATCACAACGGTTATTATATTCATTATCACTATGACCTTTAACTTTTACAAACTTTACTTTATGTACTTTTGTTAATTCATATAATTCTTGCCATAATTCTTTATTTTTAACCGGTTCATTTCCAGCAGTTTTCCATCCCTTTTTTATCCAGTTATAAATCCAACCTTGGTTAAAACAATTAACAACATAGGCACTATCACTATATAGTGTAACATTACAAGGAGACTTTAATAGTTTTAATGCTTCTATAACAGCACTAACTTCCATTATATTGTTAGTAGTGTTTTTATTTCCACCGCAAATTTCCTTTTTATAATCATTATACATAAGAATTGCTCCCCATCCACCAGGACCTGGATTACCAGAACATGCACCATCAGTATATATTGTAACATCTTGCATCAAAATTCACCTAAACCTTTCAAAAAATAATGCCAAAGTCTATTGGCAAAAATGTATAATTTGTGATATTATATCAACTAATGAGAAGAACTTCAATACTCTCTGAGTAGAAATCTAATGGAGGTGAAGAAAATGGCAAGAGTATTAGGCGTTATTGCAGAATATAACCCTTTTCATCATGGACATAGCTATCATTTACAAGAATCAATAAAACAAGCAGAAACAGATTATACTGTTGCAGTTATAAGTGGGAACTTTGTCCAAAGAGGAAATCCATCTGTAATAAATAAATGGCAAAAAACTAAAATGGCATTACAATCTGGAATTGATTTAGTGATTGAACTTCCAACAATATACAGTGTTTCGAGTGCAGAAAACTTTGCACATGGAGCAGTTCAAATACTAGAAAGCTTAAAAATAGTAAATACTCTTTCGTTTGGAACAGAAACAGACGATTTAGCAGGATTAAACAATATAGCAAATTTATTAACGAATGAACCGAAAGAATATACTACTATTTTACACGAAGAGTTGAAAAAAGGAAATTCATTTCCAAAAGCAAGGCAGACAGCAGTGTTAAAAATATTAAACGATAATAGAAGATATACAGGTCTTTTAACAAGCCCAAACAACATTTTAGCAATTGAATATTTAAAAGCAATAAAATCTATGAGAAGTACTATAAATCCTATTTTAGTAAGAAGAGAAAAAGTATATTATAATGATGAAGCGGTAGTAGACGATTTTGCCAGTGCAACAGCAATAAGGAGATTAATTGCACTTGGACAATATGATGATATAAGAAGAGTAATGCCAAGAGCAAATTATAATCTACTAATAGATGAAATACAAAGAGGAAATTATGTACTAGATTTATGCCAGTATGAAAAAGAAATAATATACAATTTAAGAAAAATGACTGCAAAAGAAATTGCAAATTTACCAGATGTTTCTGAAGGACTAGAAAATGTAATAAAAAATGCAGCAGGACTTTGTAATAATCTATCAGAATTAATTAATATGGTAAAATCAAAAAGATATACACGGAACTAGAATACAAAGAATTTTAATTTATTGTTTGCTTGGAATTACCAAAAGAGATATGGTTTTATCTAAAAGAACAAAACCATATGTAAGGATCTTAGGTATGAATGAAAGAGGAAAAGGATTACTATCAAAAATAACAAAAGAAAATCCAAAATTAGAGGTTATTACATCTGTAAAAAAATTCTTAGATTCTAGCAAAGATAAGGCAACGAAACAATTATTAGAGATTGATATAAGAGCAACAGATGTATATACACTTGCATATCAAAAAACTTCACTTGCTAATATGGATTATACAAACAATATAATAATTCAGAAATAAATATAAACTAGAAAGGAACGATATAAAAATGAAAGAAATATTTGCAGATTTACATGTACATATTGGAAGAAGTGAAAATGGAAAACCAATTAAAATAACAGCAGCAAGAAGTTTGAATTTTGCAAACATTGCAAAAGAATGTGCAGACAGAAAGGGAATTCAGGTTGTAGGAATTATAGATTGTGCATCACCATATGTTATTGAGGATATAGAAAATTTCTTAAAAACAGGAGAGGCTTATGAAATAGAAGATGGTGGAATTATATATAAAGATAAAGTATGTATCATTTTAGGAAGCGAAATTGAAACATCAGAAATAAATGACGAAGGAAAAACGGGAAGTGCACATAATCTTTGCTATTTCCCTAAACTTAAAGATATTAAGGCATTTTCAGAAGAAATGAAAACACATATAAAAAATATGACATTAAGTTCTCAAAGAGCCAATATCTCTGCATACGATTTAATAGATATTGTAAAAAAATATAATGGGATTTTAGTACCTGCACATGTATTTACACCACATAAAAGTTTTTATGGAAATTGTACAAGCAGAATGAAGAGAATTTTTAAAGAAAAATATGATGATATTTGTGCAGTAGAATTAGGACTAAGTTCAGATACATTTTTAGCAGATAAGATATCAGAACTAGAAACAAAAACATTTTTAACAAATTCAGATGCACATTCTTTACCTAAAATTGCAAGAGAATATAATAAAATATTAGTAGAAGACATTAGCTATAAAGAAATTTTAAAAGCTCTAAAAAATGAAGGTGGAAGAAAAGTTTTATGTAATTATGGATTAGATCCAAAGCTTGGCAAATACCACAGAACTTTTTGTGAAAATTGTGGTAAACCAATTGAAGGCAAAGCCCCTGTATTCACATGTAATGAATGTGAAGGTAGCAACATAACAATGGGAGTATTTGATAGAATAGAAGTAATAAAAGATAAGAAGGACACGATAAGCCCTAAAAATAGACCACCATACATATATCAAATACCTTTAACATTTATACCTGGCTTAGGTAAAAAAACAATAGATAAACTATTAGATAATTTTGAAACAGAAATGAATATTCTTCATAAATTATCTTTTGATGATATAGAAGGTGTTGTCGGAAGCAAAACTGCTAAAGCCATTGTAGATGCAAAAGACGGAAATGTAAGCATACAAGCAGGCGGTGGAGGAGTATACGGAAAAGTTAGTTGTAAAAACTAATTCTAGTTCTAAAAATCATTTTATAGAATACACATTATGTATAAACATCTAACTGGAGGATATAAAATGAGAAGGACAATTAAAAAGAAAAAAGCAAGTAATATAAAAAAAGTCATTTTACAACACATAAATAATAATTTAAAAGATTATACAGTTTTAATACTATTTTTCTTAGTAGGCATTATACTGGGAGTTATATTTATTAATAATGCAGATAATGTAAAGCAAGAACAAATAAGCAAATACATTAATGGTATGATTAGTTCGTTAAAAGAAGATTATGTAATAGATAATAGTGCACTTTTAAAATCTTCTATTGCAGGCAATATAAAACTTGCAGTACTTTTGTGGTTTGCACGGTTCTACCGTTATAGGTGTACCGTTTGTTTATGGGATAATAGCATTTAGGGGATTCTGTATAGGCTTTACAGCATCTTCAATTATTGCAACCTTAGGAACGCAAAAAGGAATGCTCTTTTTATGTACTAGTTTGTTACTTCAAAATATATTGTTTATTCCATGCATACTAGCATTAGGGGTAAGTGGACTTAAGCTATATAGATCTATTATTAAAGACAAAAGAAAAGAAAATATAAAAATAGAAATATATAGACATACTATTTTTTCTTTAATGATGTTAATTCGGATTAATATGTTCTTCTATTATTGAAACATATGTCTCATCTAGTTTGTTTACATATGTAGTAAAATATATGGTGTCTATTTAAGTGCCTGACTTTCAAGACTTAAATAGATAAGAGTAACAATATTTGTAGAATTTTGCCAAAAGCTATTTACATTTCAGAATTAATTTGATATAACATATATGGTTTATGTAAATATGGTCGTTGTGTAGGCCTTAAGTTACACAAAATAAAAAAAGTAAGGAGCTCTAAAAATGGAAAAACAAATAACACTTTTCTTGGAATTTCTTCAAGACGATAAGAAATTATCAGAAAACACATTACAATCATACAAAAGAGATATTAAACAATACGAAAGCTATATTCAAAAAACAAATCAAAATTACTTAAAAGTTGATGAAGAAAATATAAGAGATTATTTAAAATATTTACAAGAAATCGGAAAAAAATCTTCAACTGTATCTAGAAATTTAGCATCAATTAGATCTTTTTACCAATTTTTAATTAGAATAAAAGAAATAAATAATGATCCAACAGTTAATATTCAATCACCAAAAGTTGCAAAGCGAGTTCCAAGTATTTTAACTTCAAAAGAAGTTGAGTTACTACTAGAACAACCTCAAGATGTTGATTTAAAAGGAATTAGAGATAAGGCAATGCTTGAATTTGCATATGCAACAGGAATGAGAGTAACAGAAATTATTTCTTTAAATATAGACGATGTAAATCTAGAAGAAGGATATGTTATTTGTAGATCAGGTTCAAAACAAAGAAATATACCACTTGGTTCATTATCATTAAAAGCTTTAAAAGAATACATGGAAGAATCTAGACCATATCTAATTAGAGATGAAAGTATAACAGCACTTTTTGTTAATGTTAACGGTAAAAGATTAACAAGACAAGGTTTCTGGAAAATTGTAAAATATTATAAAGAACAAGCTCATATAACAAAAGACATTACACCACATGTTTTAAGACATTCTTTTGCAACACACTTATTACAAAATGGTGCTGATTTAAAAGCAATACAAACTATGCTTGGACATTCAGATATATCTTCAACACAAGTTTATATGCAATTTCAAGATGAAGGATTGAAAAATGTATATAGAAAAACTCATCCAAGAGCATAATAATAAACAAAATAAAAACAAAATAAAAACAAAATAAAAACAAATTCATGTGCTATAACAATGAGTTTGTTTTTATTTTAAATTCTTATTTTTTATTGCTATAATAAAAATTATGTGTTAAACTAAAAAAGCCGAGGATGGGACTGGAGGAAAAAAGATGAAAAGATTAAATAGTGAAGTTTATAAAATTGACGAAATAAAAGATTTTAGAGAATTAGTAAATAGAAGTTGTGAAAAATATTCAAACAATGTTGCATATAAATTTAAAGAAAATTTAGGAAAACCAAACCAAAAAATAGTAGAAAAAACATATAAAGAAGTAAAAGAAGAAGTAGAATGTTTAGGTACATGTTTATTAAATATGGGACTAGAAAATAAAAAAATAGCTTTAATAGGAAGTAACAGATATGAATGGTGTGAGAGCTATTTTGCAATTACTACATCAAATATGGTAGTAGTGCCACTAGATAAGGCTCTACCAGAACAAGAAATAAAAAGTTTAATAAAAAGAAGTAAAGCAGATGCGGTTATATTTGAAAATAAATATAAGGAAATATTTAAAAGCATAAAAGAAGAAAATGAAACATTAAAATATTATATTAATATGGACTTAAGTCAAGATGAAGATGGGGTATTATCTTTTAAAAATCTTATAAAAGAAGGTAAAAAATTAATAGAAGATGGCAATTCAAAATATAACGATATAAAAATTGATAACGAAAAAATGAGTGTTCTAATATTTACATCTGGAACAACAAATACAGCAAAAGGGGTTATGTTATCACAAAAAAATATAACTTCAAATATATGTGGAATGGCCAAAATGTCTAAAATGTATGAAGACGATGTTTTATTATCATTTTTACCATTACACCATACATTTGAGTGTACAATTACATTTTTATATGGATTTTATAGTGGAGCAACAGTAGCCTTTTGCGATGGATTGAAATATATTGCTAAAAATTTAGAAGAATACAAAATAAGCGTTTTTGTAGCAGTTCCATTGGTATTAGAAACAATATACAAGAAAATTCAAAAAGGTATAAAAGAGCAAGGAAAAGAAAAAATAGTAAATATAATGAGCAAAATAGCCAACTTTTTATTAATATTCCATATAGATATTAGAAGAAAAGTATTTAAAAGTGTTCTAAATCAACTAGGGGGTCGCATAAGAATAGCATATTTTGGAGCTAGTTCAATGGATAAAAATGTAATAGAGGGTTATAATAATTTTGGAATTGAAACTGTACAAGGTTATGGTCTTACAGAAACATCTCCATTACTTTGTGCTGAAACAGATAAAGAACATTGCCCAGGAAGCGTTGGAATGCCACCATATAATGTAGAGATAAAATTAGAAGATGTAGATGAAAAAGGAATAGGCGAAATAGTTGCAAAAGGACCAAATGTAATGATTGGATATTATGAAGATCCAGAAGCAACTAAAAGGGCTATGAAAGATGGATGGTTCCATACTGGAGATTTAGGATATTTTAATAAAGATCATTATTTATTTATAACAGGAAGAAAAAAAGAGGTAATAGTATTAAAAAATGGAGAAAATGTATTTCCAAGTGAAATTGAATTTCTAATAAATAAATTACATTATGTTCAAGAAAGCATATTATATCCAAGAGAAAATACAAAAGGTGAATTAGTATTAGGAATAAAAGTGGTATATGACGAAAATATAATAAAAGAAACATTCGGAGAAAAAACAGAAAAAGAATATAAGGATTTAATATGGGAAGATATAAAACAAGTAAATCAAAAATTACCAGTGTTTAAAAGAATAAAAGAACTTATAATAACAACAGAACCACTTGAAAAAACAACAACTCAAAAAGTAAAGAGATTTAAAGAAATTGATAAAATATTAGCAAAATAATTATATAACAAGTTTAAATTATAAAAAAATTCAGATGCATCTGGATTTTTTATAATTTATAGTCAATTAATAGTTATTTAGAAAAATTTACATGAAAAGAAAATCACTTCTTTAGAAAAAATCTACTTGACAGTTTACAGCAATACATATAAAATATAAATGTAAGTAGAAATATATTAAACAAAGACAAGTTGAAATATATTATATTGAACATTGAAAATTAAATAGAAAGAGGTGTGAGATTATGCAATATATAATCTATATCGCCATTTTTTTAATCTCAGCAATGGTTTTCACAGTTGTTGGTGTAATGATAAGAAAAAAAATTGCTGAATCTAAAATGCAAGGAGCAGAACAAGAAGCAAGAAGAATTATTGAATCTGCTAAAAAAGAGGCAGAAAACAAAAAAAGAGAAGAGATTTATAAAGCACAAGAAGAAATTATGAATCAAAGAAAAGAATTAGATCAAGAGATTAAAGAAAGAAGAGGCGAAGTTCTTTTACAAGAAAGAAGAAATGTACAAAAAGAGGAAAACTTAGAAAATAAGATGAATCTTTTAGAAAAAAAAGAAAGAGAGTTAGAAAGGAAAAACCTAAAATTAGATGAAAAAAATAACGAAATAGAAGAAGTTTTAAATAAACAAATGGAAGAACTACAAAGAATTTCCGGACTAACTAAAGAAGAAGCCAAAACATATTTGTTATCAGAGCTTGAAAAAGAATTAACACTAGAAAAAGCAAATGTTATTAAAGATTTCGAGCAAAGAACAAAGGAAAAATCAGAAAAATCTGCAAAAGAAATAATAAGTTATGCAATACAAAAATGTGCTGCAGATCATACATCAGAGACAACAGTTTCTATTGTTGAACTTCCAAGCGATGAAATGAAAGGTAGAATTATCGGTAGAGAAGGAAGAAATATTAAAACATTAGAAACACTAACAGGAATTGATTTAATTATCGATGATACTCCTGAAGCTGTTGTAATTTCTGGTTTTGACCCATTAAGAAGAGAAGTTGCAAAAATTGCTCTTGAAAAATTAATTGATGATGGAAGAATTCATCCTGCTAAAATAGAAGAAATGGTAGAAAAAGCAAAAGAACAATTAGAAACAACAATACGAGAAGAAGGGGAAAGAGCTATATTAGAAACAGGAGTTGTAGGATTACATCCAGACATAGTTAAACTAATTGGAAAGTTAAAATATAGGACAAGCTATGGACAAAATGTATTAAATCATTCAATAGAAGTTTCAAATTTAGCTAGAATTATGGCTGAAGAATTAGGATTAGATGCTAGACTTGCAAGAAGAGCAGGACTTTTGCATGATATAGGAAAAGCACTAGATCATGACATGGAAGGAACTCATGTTGAGATTGGTGTAGATATACTTAAAAAATACAAAGAAAATGAAATGGTTATAAATGCAGTTCAAGCACATCATGGTGATGTTGAACCAAAAACTATGGAAGCAGTTTTAGTTCAAGCTGCAGATGCTATATCTGCTTCAAGACCAGGAGCAAGAAGAGAAACATTAGAAACTTATATAAAACGTTTAGAGCAATTAGAAAAAATAGCAGATTCATTCGATGGTGTTGAAAAATCATTTGCTATTCAAGCTGGTAGAGAAATAAGAATAATTGTAAAACCAGATAAAATAAATGATGCTCAAATGACATTAATGGCAAGAGATATTGCTAAGAAAGTTGAAGATGAAATGGAATATCCTGGACAAATTAAGGTTAACATTATAAGAGAAACAAGAGTAGTTGAATATGCAAAATAATATTTTAAGACAGTACTTTATTTTAATAGAGTACTGTCTTTTGTTGATTGTTCCAATTTTATGTGATACTTGACATTAAAGATAAAAAGAGATATATTAACCTTAAATTTAATATAAAACAATACATTTTAAGACTACATAAAAATATTCAAATATATTTAATAATAAATAATAGGAGGTAAGAATTTGAAAAAAATAGTATTAGGAGTAATAGCACTTAGCATATTACATTCAATTTTATTTTATGCACAAGATTTTGGAGTATCTGTTGTACTATTTACAATATGTGCGATGATACTAATAATATATTCATTAACGAGTAAAAACAAAGTAAAAAACTCAAAAGCATTTTTACTTAGTATTCCAATTACGGCAATTAGTTTAACATATGCAATATTTAATAATATATTTTTCAATATACTTAATGTATTTGTTATAATTGGACTTACATGTATTATGATTATATGGGCAATTTGTGGAGAATTTAATATAAAAAATATTATAGTAAATACAATTTTAATAATATTTAGACCATTCGGTTTTATAGCTGAAGCAGTAAGAGTAATATCTGAAAATGTTTTTAAAAGAAAACAACCACAAAATGGAGAAAGTGTAAAAGGAAAAATAACAGAAACGAAAGTATTTAAACAAATTTTAACAGGTTTATTAATATCAATTCCATTACTTATTATTATTTTAGCACTATTAATTTCAGCAGATACAGTTTTTGCACAGATATTAGAACCAATTAAAGAAATTATTATGAGTATTTTTTCGTTTAAATTTTGGACTTCGTTATATTTTAGAATACTTGTATTTTCTTGCGTATGTATCTATTTTATGGCTTTTATATGCAATATTCTTAAATTCGATACAGAGCCAAATAAAAATATACAAACCAAAGGAATAAGAATGGAAAATATCACAGTAAATACAGTTTTAACTGTCCTTAACATTGTATATTTATTGTTTTCAATCATTCAATTTACATATTTATTTATGCAAATTGGAGCAAAAGAAAATTTGGATTATGCAATATATGCAAGAAGAGGATTTTTCCAATTAATGATTGTTACAATTATTAACTTTGTAATTATATTACTTACAAATGCAAATAAAAGAGAAACAACAAAATTTGTAAGTATTTATACTAAAATAATGAATCTATTTTTAATAATATTTACTGGAATTATGATATGCTCTTCATTCTTAAGAATGTATTTATATGAACAAGAATATGGCTATACATTTTTAAGATTAATGGTATATTTTATACTAGCAACAGAGTTTATGCTTATAATTCCAACAATTGCGTACATTTTTAGCAAAAAAGTAAAATTATTAAAATCTTATATAGTAATTATTAGTATAATGTATGCATTAGTTAATTTTACAAATGTAGATAAGACAATTGCAAAAAAGAATGTAGATAAATATATAACAGACACTAAAATGGGTAGTATTGAAATGGAGGCTGAAATAGACTTTAAATATTTGAAAAAGCTATCTATTGACGCAATTCCTGATATAATAAGACTTTATGAAAACACTGAAGATGTAAACTTAAAATCAAACATTAGAATGTATTTAAATAAAAAATATAATAAGGAAGTTGACTGTGCAGACAGAAGTAATTTTCAAGAATTTAACTACCAAAGAGAAAATGCAAAAAATAAATTAAAAATTTGGCATTATAAAAATATATAAAGAAGAGTAAATGATAAAATTTTTATTAAATAGGCAAAGAGAGAATGTTTATTACAAATAGGCATTTGAACTTTGCTTATTTTTTATATTAGTAAAAGTGAAGGCAAGGAAAATATTGGAATATTTTGATTAATTTGTAAGTATTAGAAATTAATTTATAACAAAATAAATAAATAAAAATAAAAATGTCAGGTTATACTTGACAGTAATACATATAAATCATTATAATAAGACATGAATAGTTAATATATGATATTATATAAATATATGGATGGCTATAAATTAGAATTCAAAACAAAAACATTAGATTTCATTTATTGAATCAAGAAGATAGATGAAGCTGAACTATCTTAGTTTGCAAGAGTTCACAAGTATTATTGATATTATAGAGTAGTAAATATAAACATTAATACTAAAGTAACTAAAGCATACAAGTTGTTATAAAAAACTTCTTATAGTTCTGATTAAAGGTGTCCATTTATATAAACTAGAATGCGGTAAAAGAATAAATAAAACAGAACACACAAATTCACAAAAAATAAAAAGGGGGTTTTCTGTTTTGAATAGATTAAATTTGGCAACCAAAGAAGATGTTTTTAAATTTGATAGCGGTGTAGTAGAAAAAAGACAACGCAAAACTGAAATCAATGTACTTAATATAATTAATAAAATGAGTAATGAAGAGTTGACTGAATATAGAAAAAGAAATAAAGAACATAATGAAAGAATACAAAAAAGAACGATTAGAAACTTTATTAGTGCTGCAATAAAAAGAGCTATTGATATAATTGCAGGATTAGTAGGTACAATTTTATTGGTTCCAATTACGATTGTTGTTTGGAGTATAGAAAAAATAAATAAGGAAAAAGGGCCTTTATTTTATGATCAACTAAGAATTGGTAAGAATGGAGAAATATTTAAAATATATAAATTTAGAAGTATGGTTGTTGGAGCAGACGATATTTTAGAGAAATACTTAGAAACTCATCCTAAAGAAGCAGAAGAGTATGCAAAAAACAAAAAGCTAAAAAATGATCCTAGAATAACAAAAACTGGAGCATTTTTAAGAAAGACTTCTTTAGATGAATGGCCACAATTTCTTGCTATTTTAACATCTAAAATGTCATTAGTTGGTCCTAGACCATATCTTCCAAAAGAAAAAGAAGATATGGGAGAGTATTATAAGTACATAATAAATGTAAAGCCTGGATTAACTGGACCATGGCAAATTGCAGGTCGTTCAAATCTTATATTTGAAGATAGATTAAAATTAGATGAAGAATATGCAAGCAGATGTGGAAATAAAAGAGATATAGTAATAATATTAAAAACATTTAAAAAAGTATTTGAAAAAGAAGGAGCAATATAATTGAAAAACGTAAAGATAATAGTAGCATCTCATAAAGAATATCAGATGCCAAAAGATGATATGTATTTGCCAGTACAAGTTGGGGCTGAAGGAAAACAAATTATAAAAGGCTATAAACAAGACAATCAAGGAGAAAATATTTCTATAAAGAATCCATATTTTTGTGAATTAACAGGTTTATACTGGGCTTGGAAAAATTTAGATGCAGATTATATTGGACTTGTTCATTATAGAAGATATTTTGCAATTAAAAGTAAGAAAGTAAAGACTGAAAATGAAAGATTTAATATTGTTTTAGAAGAAAATGAGGTAAATGAAATTTTAAAAAATACAGATGTAATTTTACCAAAACAGAGAAATTATTATATAGAAAACTTGTATAATCATTATAAACACACAATGTATATTGAACCATTAGATGAAACTAAAAAAATAATCGAAAAAAAATATCCGGATTATTTAATAGAATTTGAAAAGTTACATACAAGAAAAAAAGCACATATGTTTAATATGTTCATAATGAAAAAAGAAATATTAAATCAGTATTGTACTTGGCTTTTCGATATTTTATTTGAATTGGAAAAGAAAGTAGATAGCTCAAAATATGATAACTTTCATAGTAGATTTTACGGAAGAATTTCTGAACTATTATTAGATGTTTGGATTAATACAAACAAAATAAAATATGAAGAAGTAAAAGTTATAGATATGCAAAATGTAAACTGGTGGAAAAAGGGCTTTTCTTTTTTAAAGGCAAAATTTACAGGCAAAAAGTATGAAAAGAGTTTTTAGAAAGAAGAAAACTATTAAGTATATTATATATTTATTTTATAGACTTCAAATGTGTAAACAGTAACTATAAAAAATTGAAAGTTGGAGTAGAAAAAACTAGGAAGTTTCTACTTCAACTTTTATACTATTCAATAAAGTGATAATTGTTTATATTCAATAATAAAATTCTAATTTTTAAATGTTTTAGTTTTTTAAACAATAAAAATTAAAAAAAATGAAAAATATATTGAAAAAAATGTATTTTAATAGTATAGTATGAAAAGTATAGTCTGAAAATGTTCATATATAATTTTTGATATACAAATTAAAAGAAAGGAACTATGTAAAGAAAAATTACATAGGTAAGCAAATGGGAAAACATAGTATAGAAAACAAAAGAAATGAAAGAGTAAAAACTATAAAGAAAAAAAGTGGGTTCTTAAAATTTTTAAAAGTATTAGGAATTATTATTCTAATTCTAATATTAATTCTAGTTGGAGTTGGAATTGGAGGATATATATATATAAACAACAGATTAGGAACAATGAATTATGTTCATATAAATAAAGATGATATAGAAATAAATGAGGGTGTAGAAGAGTCACTAAATGGCTATAGAACAATAGCACTTTTTGGTGTAGATAGCAGAGAAGAACAATTAGAAAAGGGAACAAGAAGTGACTGTATAATGCTTGCTATTATAGATCAAAAAAATAAAAAAGTTAATTTAGTTTCCGTATACAGAGATACGTATTTACAAATTCCAGGAAGAGGATTAGATAAAGTAACACATGCATATGCGTACGGTGGGCCGGCATTATCATTAAGTACATTAAATTCAAATTTAGATTTAAATATTACAGAATTTGCTACGGTAAACTTTGATTCTCTAGTAGATATTGTAAATGCAGTAGGTGGAATAAAAATAAATATATCATCAGAAGAAATAAAATATATAAATGATTATATAGATGCAACATCACAAATTGTAGGAAAATCATCATCACATATATCACAAGCAGGAACACAGACATTAGATGGTGTACAGGCTGTTGCATATTCAAGAATTAGATATACTGCAGGTGGAGATTACAAAAGAACAGAAAGAATGAGAACAGTATTAATGGCAATAGCTGATAAAGCAAAAACAATGAATGTTTCGCAATTAAACAATCTAGCAAATATAATATTACCAAAAGTTTATACAAACATAAAATCAGATGAGTTATTATCTCTTCTACCACAAGCTGCAACATATTCATTCTCAGATAGTATAGGCTGGCCTTATGAAACTAAAGGCATAACTTTAGACAGATGGTATGGAGTTCCTGTAACACTACAGGAAAATGTAAAGAAATTACATAAAGAAGTGTTTGGACAAACAGATTATGAAGTTTCAAATAAAGTAAAGACAATCAGTGAATCAATAGTAAAGAAGACAGGATACAAATAAAACTGGAATATATAAATTCAGAAGTATGGTGCAGAATGCTGAAGATATGATTGCTGAATTTACAGAGGAACAAAAAAAGAATTTAGAGAAAAGTACAAACTCCAAGACGATCCTAGAGTTACTAAGATTGGAAAAATTTTTAGAAAAACATCATTAGATGAATTACCACAAATTTTAAACATATTGAAAGGCGATTTATCAATTATCGGACCTCGACTAGTAATAAAAAGGAAACTTGAAAAAAGAATTGATCCAAGCAAATATGATAGTTTCCATGCTAGGCATTTAGGAAGAATAAGCGAAAAACTTTTAGATGTGTGGATTAATACAAAAGGATATAATTATAAAGAAGTTAAGTTTATGAGCATTCAGAAAGTAAATTGGTGGAAAAAAAGACGTCTTTTTTGATGTAAAAAGTTACAGAAAAAAATATGAGAAGAGTTTTTAAAGGGGAAAATTATGGAAAATACCAATAAATCTATGCATAAATTAAAAAATGAAAAGTTAATAGAATTATCAATGAAAGATATAAAAATTATACAAAGTTGTATTCTGAATATGATAAAAGAATTAGATGAAATATTTAAGAAAAACAATATAACTTATTATTTAGGGGGTGGAAGTGCTTTAGGAGCTATTAGACATCAAGGTTTTATTCCATGGGATGAAGATATGGATATTAATATGACTAGAAAAGATTGTGAAAAATTAATTGAAATATATAAAAATACTCCAGAATTTAATAAAAAGTATTATATATGTGAAAACTCCTATGACAATGAATTTGATGTTAACTTCTTAAGAATAAAACTAAAAGGTACATCATTTAAAGAATATTTATACGAGGATTATAGCAAAGATGGGGTATTTATTGATATTTTTCCTGTTGAAAATATGTTTGATAATCTGATTATAAGGAATTTACATGGAATATTAATAACAGCAATGCTTTTTGTAACATCTTGCGTACGCATTTACAAGAAAAAGACAAAATATTTGAGTTTTAAAGGCAATAAGAAATATACTAAGACAATAAAAATCAAAGCATTTATAGGAAAAATATTTTCTATAATAAATTTTAATACCTGGTTAAGAATTTCTAAAAATATAATGTCAATGTGTAAAAATGAAAATTCTAAATATATATCTGTTCCAACAGGAAAAAAACATTTTTGGGGAGAAATGTATGAACGAAAGGATATATTGCCAACTAAATATGAAATATTTGAAAATATAAAATTGCCTGTTGCCCAAAATAATGATAAATATATGACTAATATGTTTGGAGATTATATGAAAATCCCAAGACCGGAAGATAGAGAAAAGCATTTTATTTGTGAATGGAAAATTGGAGGAATAAGAGATGAGTAAAATATTAACGATTTCAGTTGCAGCATATAATGTTGAAAACTATATATCAAATACATTAGAATCTTTATTAGTAGACGATATAGATGATATTGAAATTTTAGTTGAAGATGATGGCGGAATAGATAATACTGCTAATATAGTAAAGGAATATGAAGAAAAATATCCTAATGTAGTAAAACTAATACATAAAGAAAATGGAGGATATGGCTCAACGATAAACAAAAGTTTAGAAATTGCTACGGGAAAATACTTTAAGCAATTAGATGGTGATGATTGGTATGATTCTAATAATTTTAAAAAGTTTTTAGAATTATTAAGAAATATCGATACAGATGTTGTTTACACACCATACAAAGAGTTTTATGAAAACAAAAAAAAATATATATTAAAAGATTTTTTTAGTAATAAATTCGAAAAAGAATATGACATAGAAGATATAATATTAGAAGCAACTCATCATTTAAATATGTATACAGTTTGTTATAAAACAGAAATTCTAAAAAAAAGCAAATTGAAACTATTAGAAAAGTGTTTTTATACAGATACTCAATATGCAATGTATCCAATAGCTTCTGCTAATACTATATATATAACTCATTACCCTATATATGTATATAGATTAGGAAATGAAGGACAAAGTGTAAGCTTAAATGGTGCTATTAAGCATTATCAGGATCATATAAAAGTCTCGAAAGATATAATTAATTTTTATAATGATAATAAATTTAGTGAAAATAAAAGAAAATATTTATTGAATTATGCTGCAAGTCATGTTGCTAATACAATTTCTGGATTTTATATGGTATTGGAAACTGATAAACAAAATCTAAAACAAATAAAAGAGTTTAAAGATTATGTACTACAAAATAACAAAGATATTTATAACGAGTTATCTAGCAAAAGTAAAATAGTAAAAATTCTTGGAAAAACAAACTACAATTATATTGTATATGTGATTATATCTAAATTAAAGAGAAACAAAATGAAAAATAAATATAAATAATTTACTTAGAAAGAAAGGGGAGTACAATATAAAAGAATATTGTACAAAATTATTAATGAATATAGCAATAATATTTGCAGGTGGTACAGGAAAAAGAATGAAAACAAACGGTACACCAAAACAGTTTCTAGAAATAGACGAAGTTCCAATAATTATACATACATTAAATATATTTGAAAATGCAAAAAGCATAGATGCAATTGTAATAGCGTGTATAAGTTCGCATATTGAATATTTAAGAAAAATTGTAAAAAAGTTTGAAATCTCTAAAGTAAAATTAATTGTAAAAGGTGGAAAAACTGGACAAGAATCAATTATAAATGGACTAAAGGCAGCAGAAAAGATAAAAGAAGGTGATAAAGATATAGTTCTAATACATGATGGAGTTAGACCTATAATTGACGAAAAATTAATTGACAGTAATATTGAAAATGTAAAAAAGTATGGTACTTCAATAAGTTGCTTAAAGCAAAGAGAAACAACAGCTATTTCAGTATGTCACGATAAAATTGAAAAAATAACTGATAGAGAAAACACTTATATAGCAAGGGCTCCACAAACGTTTTATTTAAAAGATATTTTAGATGCAGAAGAAAAGTCAATGAAAAATAATGATTTAAACTGCATTGATTCATGTAGTGTAATGATGAAATACGGAAAGTATAAACAACCACATATTACTGAATGTTTAAATGACAACATAAAGATTACAACTCCAGAAGATTATTATATAGCTCAAGCTTTGCTTAAACAAAGGAAAAATAAGGAAGTATGGGGGATCTAAGATGAATTCTATTTTAAAGCAGGACTTAGAAGAAATAATTCATACATCAATTATTGATTGGAATAAATTACAAGATAAATCAATTTTAGTAACTGGTGCAACCGGACTTATAGGTTCTATCTTAGTAAAATCGCTTTTATTAAAGAATAAACAAGATAATTTAAATTCAAAAGTGTTTTTAGTTGTTAGAAATCTAGATGAGGCAAATGAGATTTTTGAAAATGAAGATAGTATAAACTATATAGTTTCAGATATTAAAGATTATGAGCCTAAAGCTCTAAATATAGATTACATAATACATGGTGCTTCACCAACTAAATCTAGATTTTTTATTGAAAAACCAGTAGAGACAATGGATATTTCAATAATTGGGACTAAAAAAATTTTAGAACAAGCTAAAATATGTAATGTTAAATCTATGGTATATTTATCATCTATGGAAATGTATGGAGTTTTAAACTCTAATGATGTACAAGAAGACGTACAAGGATTTATAGATCCTTTAAACATTAGAAGCTCTTATTCCCAGAGTAAAAGAATATGCGAGTTATACAGTTATAGCTATTATGATGAATATAATGTACCAGTAAAAATTGCTAGAATAGCTCAAACGTTTGGTGCGGGAATAAGCAGTAAAGAAAGTAGAGTATTTAAGGTATTTGCAGATTCAATATTAAAACAACAAGACATAATTTTAAAATCAGAAGGTTCTTCGTCAATCAATTTTTCATATACAACTGATACAGTTATAGGAATACTGTGTATATTATTAAATGGAAAAAATGGTGAAGCATATAATTTGGTATCTAATGCAACTAATATGACAATTTTAGATAGTGCAAAGTGGTTAGCACAAAAGTATGGGAAAGGGTTAGTTAATGTGAAAATACAAATATCAAAAAAGAATTTTGGTTTTGCTCCCAATAATAATATGATACTAAATAATAAAAAAATCAAATCTATAGGCTGGAGACCTAAATATGATTTAAAACAAGGCTATGATAGATTGTTAAAATATTTGGAAGAGGAGGAGAATAATTAAAAAATGATAAAGAAATTAAAAAGTTTTGTTTTAAATAATTTTTTGATATTGTTTACAATATATTATTGTACTCTTTTTCTTGATACCTCTTCGTTAGAAATAGATTATCCTCCTATAGAGATAATTTCTAAGATTATAAGGTATGCAATATATATACTTTTATTTATAAGACTAATTTCCATTTTACCTTGTTATAAGGAAGATATAAGTAAAGCTAAGTGGAAAGAAAAGCCTATATTTGTAAAATTTATTTATTTTTTAATAATTATAATGATGATAAGTTTAACAATAAATTTTATTACGACCAAAAATAAAAGGATGTTATTTCTAATGCTTCTTTTAATGTCATCATATAAGACAGATTATAGAAAAATTATAAAATCTACAATGAATTTACAAATAATTTTAACAAGCATTTTAGTTTTATTATCTATATTGGGAATAACACAGAATTATATAGTACCAAGAGGAAAAATTTCAAGATATTCATTAGGATTTGTATATACAACTAATTTAGCTCAAATGATTGCCTTCTCATCGATACTATATTTATATAATCAAGGAAGTAAAATAAAAATTAGAGAATTATTTATAATGCAATTAATTAACGCGTTCGCGTATTTTATAACTGACTCAAGAACAGAATTTATAATGCTTCAAGTAGTTATAGGACTAGCAATAATGTGGAAGGCATTAAAAAGAATAGATAAGGAAAAAATATTAAAAATTGCTAAAAAAGTATATTCGTATATATTTTCTAGAAGTTTTATTATATATCCTATAATAAGTCTTATTATAGTTATGTGTTATCCATCAGGAGGCATATGGAACAATATTAATTCGGCACTTTCAAATAGATTAAAACAAACTTATGATAATATTGAATATTATGGAATAAGGCCATTTGGCGATGATGTAGAACTATTAGGATTAGGATTAAAAGAAAAAATAAAATATGGTAGTTATAAAAGTAATTATATAGATAATGAGTATATCCAGATGGTGTTTAAAGAGGGCTATATTTTTGCTATATGTTTTATTATACTAATGAATGTATTATTAATTATATTATATAAGAGAAAAAAATATAAAGATGTTATGCTATGTAGCTTATATTTATTATTTGGCTTATTAAACCCAAGAATTGTAAATATATTATATTGCCCAATACTTTTTATGATAATTCCAGAGGTTATAGAGTATTGTAAAACAAGTGAAATAAATGTAAACGAAGAAATTTATTGATAAAAGTTCAAATATTATGAAATTGCTTAAAGAACCATTGGAGTATTAATTGATTCTTGAGATATAGATTTATATTTGACTTATTAGACAAAGCAAAATAGAGGAGAAATATGATGAAAAATGAAGCATTTATGCCTGTTAAATGTTCAGAAAAAATAGTAGAATAGTATATTTTGATATTTTAAATATTTTGTCCATTGTTGCTGTTATTGCATTACATTGCAATGGAATTGTTCATAATTTTTCAATAAAGTATGTGACCGCATGGTCGACAAGTTTAATAGTGGAATGTATATTTTACTGGGCAGTACCTGTATTTTTAATGCTATCCGGTGCTAACTTGATGAAATATAGAGAAAGATATAGCACAGTGGACTATTTTAAAAAAAGATTTATTAAAATAGTCATTCCATTTATATTTTGGGCTAGCGTAATGTTAATATGGAAAAAGTGCACTGGACAGTTAAAAATAGATAATATGTCTGTAAAAACATTATTAAATATATTCTTTTCAAACAAGGAAGAAAATACATATTATTTTATTTTTTTAATATTAGGTATATATATAACAATCCCTACATTATCTATATTAGCCAAGGAAGAGTATAGAACTATTTGCTGGTATACTGTTTATGGAATCTTTATAACACAATCAGTCTTGCCGATTGTGTTGAAATTGCTTGGAATAAATTATAATAATTTATTATCTATTCAAATTGGTGGATATATAATATTTGTCTTATTAGGGTATTTACTATCAACTCAAAATTTAACTAAAAAACAAAGAATAGAATTATATTGTTTGGCAATATTATCCATTTTTTTTAGATATAGTATGACATACTTTTGGACTCTATCTTCAAATAAATTAAATAAAACCCTATTTGGTTACACCCAATTTCATTCTGTATTGTTAGCGACCGGAGTATTTGTGTTTATTAAAAATATTAGATTCAATTATATAATAACTAACGATAAAATTAAAAAAATAATTTCTGATATTGCTGGATGTAGCTTTGGAATATATTTAATACATATGATTGTTAAATACTATGAAATATTGATATTTAATATTAATATTTACTCATGGCAATGGAGGACACTTGGAATAATAACTACATATTTAATTTCTTTAGCAATTGTATATGTATTAAAGAAAATACCAATAGTCAGAAAAATTGTTCCATAAGACACTGACAATAAAAATAGATGAATTGATTGACAATTGGACTTAAATTATAAATAAAAATTCACCACCAAAATAAAACATGGACATTCACTATAATAATATTAATTTCATAAATTATTACGAGGTGATAATTTAATGAACAATGAAAAGCTAAACGAAATATTACATGAATTAGACAATATTCCTTATCCAGAAGTAAAATATGTAGTAAAAAATTCAAATTATGCTAATATGCTTTATGATGATATGTCAGGAGAACTTGGAGAACTTTCTGCTGTTACACAATATGTATATGAACATATGGATTTATCAGATTTTAATGTTATTAGTGGAATCATGATACAAATTGCAATTCAAGAAATGAAGCATTTGAATTTTGTTGGGGATCTAATAAAAAGGTTAGGAAAAACGCCATATTTTATTGGTAGTAAAGGAAGTTGTTGGACTACTGAAAATGTAAAATATAAATTTACGAATTTAGTACATATGATGGAATACAATATTGAAACTGAAAAAGCAGCAATTGAAGGTTATTCTAAGGCAATCTATTATACTAGAAATCAAGATATACGTAAACTGTTTCAAAGAATCATATTAGATGAAAAAAATCATATAAAGATTTTTAAAAAAATTATTGAAATGCAAAAAAATGTTTAAAAAGAATAAAAATATCTCTTCCTAAATAGAATAAATTATAAGGAGGGGATTTTATTTTGGATAAAAAAGAAGTTAGAAATTGGCAAATAGGTGTAACTATTTTTAGTATTATTTTTGGAACATTACTTCATTTTTTGTATGAATGGTCAAATGAAAATCAAATTATTGCATTATTTAGTGCTGTAAATGAAAGTACATGGGAACATTTAAAACTTGTTTTCTTTCCAATGCTTGTAGCTGGCATTGTAGAATATTTTGCCTTACGAGGAAAAACAAAAAATATGATACAAGCAAAAGCTGTAGCAATTGTTTTTGCTATTTGTTATATTATAGTTTTTTTCTATACATATACAGGAATTATTGGAACTAATTTTTTTATACTTGATATACTGTCTTTTTTATTGAGTATAATAATAGGAGAATGGATAGCCTATAAAATAATAATTAATAAAAGTTTATATGGAAACAAAAATAAAATATTTGCAATAATCATTCTAACAATATTATTAATTTCATTTATGCTATTTACATTCAATCCACCAAAAATAAACTTATTTAAAGACCCTATTACTAATGAATATGGAATAATACAAAAGTAATACATAAAAATATTAAGTAAATTTGATATAAAAACATTTTAATTTATGATATAATACGAAAAAAACAAAGGAGAGTTTAATATGTTAAATATAGGTTGTCATTTATCTGCCTCAAAAGGTTTTAAAAACATGGGAGAAGAATCATTAAAAATAAAGGCTAATACTTTTCAGTTTTTTACCAGAAATCCAAGAGGCGGAAAAGCAAAGAAAATTAAACAAGATGATGTAGATAGTTTATTAAAAATAATGAAAGATAATAATTTTGCACCAATTTTAGCTCATGCACCATATACACTAAACTTATGCTCAGGAGATGAAAAAATAAGAGAATTTGCTAAAAACACAATGGCAGATGATTTAAAAAGAATGGAATATGTACCTGGAAATATGTATAATTTTCATCCAGGTAGCCATGTTGGACAAGGCGTAGAAGTTGGAATTGAATTTATTGCAGAAGCTTTAAACGAAGTTCTAAGTAAAGAACAAACAACAACAGTATTACTTGAAACAATGGCAGGAAAAGGAAGCGAAATTGGAAGAAACTTTGAAGAACTAAAACAAATAATAGACAAAGTAACTGTAAAAGAAAAACTAGGGGTTTGCCTAGATACATGCCATGTTAATGATGCAGGATATGATATTATAAATAATTTGGATGGTGTATTAAAAGAATTTGATGAAATTATAGGATTAGATAGACTAAAGGCAATTCATATTAATGATAGTATGAATCCAATTGGAAGCCATAAAGATAGACATCAAAAAATTGGCAAAGGAACTATTGGACTAGATGCTTTAGGAAGAATTATTAATCATCCAAAACTAAGGAAATTACCATTTTACTTAGAAACTCCACAAGAAGATATTATGGGATATGCAAAAGAAATAGAATTATTAAGAAATTTATATATTAACTAATAACGCAAATTATATAAAGGCACCTTTTAATAGCTTTTTAATAAAATAAAAGCATGGAGGTGCTTTTAAAATGCAAGTAAAAGAGTATGATAAAGCAAAAGCAATAGAATATGCTAAAAAGTGGGCATATTCAAGAAACACTAAGTTTTATGATTATGAAAATTTGGGTGGAGATTGTACAAATTTTATATCACAATGTATTTACGCAGGTACAAATACCATGAATTATAGCAATATAAATGGTTGGTATTACAATAATGCAAATGCAAAATCACCATCGTGGACTGGCGTAGAATTTTTATATAAATTTTTAACTACAAATAAAACTGTAGGCCCATTTGGAAATGAAGTTAATAGAATTGAAATTGACAATGGAGATATAGTACAATTATCTTTTGATGGAATAAAATTTGCGCATTCTTTATTTATAGTTAATCGTATAAATGATAAAATTTTTGTTGCAACACATACATTCGATGCTTTTAATAGAGACTTAGACACATATCATTATTCAAAACTAAGATATATAAAAATAAAAGGTTATAGAGATTGGTAAAAAAATTATTAAATATATAAAACTTAATAATACAAGTAAATACTTTTAAATTTTTATTGACAAACCAGTTATTAATAGTATAATAAGAATAATTGAATTTGATTATGTTTTAAAAAGAAACCAGTAGTAAGTCTATAGTTATAAAAGAGAAATAGTGGAAGGTGCAAACTATTAGGTGTAGATTTATGAATTACAATTCTTATATAGTAATTAACGTTAGCAACGAACAGCTAAATTTTGAGGCAATACTGCTGAAAAGAGTATTGTGAATAAAGGTGGTACCACGAGTTAAATCGTCCTTTAACAGGGATTATTTAGCTCTTTTTTTATAAAAATAGATAGGGGGAAAATATATGACATTATTTGAAGATTTAAAATGGAGAGGATTAATTAAAGACATTTCAAGTCCAGAATTAGAAAAAAAGCTAAATGAAGGTGGTATGAGCTTTTATATTGGTACAGATCCAACTGCAGATAGTTTACATGTAGGACATTTATCAAGTTTCTTAATATCTAAAAGATTAAAAGATGCAGGACATCATCCAATATTATTAGTTGGTGGTGCTACAGGAATGATTGGAGATCCAAGACCAACATCTGAAAGAGCTATGATATCAAAAGAAGAGGTCCAGAAAAATTTTGAAGCATTAAAAAAACAAGTAGAAGGTATTTTTGGCTTTGAAGTTGTAAATAATTATGATTGGATAAAGGATATTAATATAATAGAGTTCTTAAGAGATTATGGTAAATTTTTTAATATAAATTATATGTTAGATAAAGATATAATAAGAAGAAGATTAGAAACTGGAATTACATTTGCAGAGTTTACATATATGATATTACAAGCACTAGACTTTAAATATTTACATGAAAATAAAGGTGTAAACCTTCAATGTGCAGGTTCAGATCAATGGGGAAATATAACTGCTGGAATAGATTTAATAAGAAAAACTACAGGAGACGAAGTATATGCATTTACAATGCCACTTGTAACAGATTCACAAGGCAAAAAGTTTGGCAAAAGTGAAGGAAACGCCTTATGGCTTGATAAAAATAAAACTTCTAGTTATAAACTATACCAATTCTTTATCAATGTTGAAGATTCTATGGTAATTGATTATTTGAAGATTTATACATTCCTATCAAAAGAAGAAATTGAAGAATTAGATAGAAAAAATAAAGAGCACCCAGAGTTAAGAGAAGCACATAAAACACTTGCAAAAGAAATAATAACTTTTCTTCATGGAAGAGAAGAGTACGAAAAGGCTGTAAAACTTGCAGAAAACCTATTTCAAAATAAGTTTAAAAATATGTCAAAAGAAGATATTATTGAGCTATTTGGTGGAGAAGATATAAAAACAGTAAAAAGTAATGCAAATATTGTTGATTTTATTACTGATATGGGTGTTGTAAAAAGTAAAAGAGAAGCAAGAGAATTTATTTCTAATGGTGCAATTTCAGTTAATGGAGATAAAATTGAAAACCAGGATATACAAATTACAGATGATATGTTTATTGATAATACTTATATTGTAGTTAAACGAGGAAAGAAGAATTATTATATAGGGAAAAGAGAACTGTAATTTTGATGTTTTTGATGTGTTGTAAAAAAAAAATAATTTTATGTAGATAAAGCATTTACAAAGACTTAGAATTATGAAATAATAAGAAAAATTCAAAATATCATAGTAAAATAAGCAAATGATTAATATTAAATATTGGGGGAGAACATAAAATAAATGAAAAAAAATATATTAAAATTAGTTGGAATTATATTTATATTAGGAATTATTTTAACAACAACGGCAATTGTATATTTATATCACGAACCTAAAATAGCAGTGCTAAGTTACCATAATGTAGCTACAAATAAAAAAAGTTCATCTGAGAAAAACTTATGGTGTATTTCAGTAGAAAATTTTGAAGAAGAAATGAAATACTTACATGATCATCATTATAAAACATTAACCATGGATGAATTTTGCAAATGGAAAAGAGGAGAAATTAACTTACCTTTTAAAAGCGTATTAGTAACTTTTGATGATGGTTTATTATCAAATTATCAGTTCGCATTTCCAATTTTAAAAAAATATAATATAAATGCAACTCTATTTATGATAGGAGAAAATAGTGAAAAAATAGGAGATACTCCGAATAATTGGACAGGAGAACTTATATCATACATGTCAAAAGACCAAATAGAAAAAACAAAACAGGAATATCCAAATGTGGAAATTTATTCGCATACATATGGAATGCATAAAGAAGTAGATGGCATTGCGGCTGCAAAAAAATACAAAAAAGAACAAATGTTAGAGGATATTCAAAAATATGAAAATTACATGGGAAAAACAGAAGTTATAGCATATCCATTTGGGGTTACAAATGAGAGATTCATTAATGCATTAAAGAAAAAAGGATATAAATATGGTTTTGTTTTGGGGGATAATAAAAAAGCAACAAGAAAAGATAACGATTTTATGATTAACCGTATCAACACATCGTATGATAAAAAAATTTCACATTTTGGACTTCGCTTTTGGTTACCATATTAATGAAATTTCAATTTATAATATAAATTAGAAAATAGAGTTTTAGGAGGCATTTTAATGAACTGGAATGAACAAATGATAGAAAAATTAGAATGGAATTCAGAAATTACAAATAAAGAACAAAAACAAAAACTAGCTCTAAAAGTAGCAGAAAAAGTAAAAGAAGGGGAAGTAATAGGATTTGGATCTGGCTCCACCTCTTTTCTTGCTGTTTGTGCTATTGCAGATAAAATAAGAAAAGAAAAAATTAATATTACTGCAATACCAACATCCAATGAAATAAAAATGATATGTTCCTATTTTAAAATACCAACATGTACGCTATTAGAAAAAAAACCAGATTGGTGTTTCGATGGAGCAGATGAAGTAGACAAGCATGGATGGTTGATTAAAGGTAGAGGAGCAGCAATGTTTCAGGAAAAGCTTAATATTTTGAATTCAAATAAGAATTTTATTTTAATAGATGAGACCAAAATTACATCAGAATTTGGAAAAAAATGTCCTATTCCTGTAGAATGTTTTCCTAATTCAATGCTATATGTAAAAGAAAAATTATTCGAAATTGGAGCAAAAGAAATAAAATTAAGAAAAGCAGTTGCAAAAGATGGACCTGTTATAACTGAAAATGGAAATTTTATTTTAGATACTAAATTTGAGGAAATTCATGAAGATTTAGAAAAACAAATGAAATGTATTTCAGGAGTAATTGAAACAGGACTTTTCATAGGATATAATGTAAATATTGAAAAAATATAAAAAGGAAAAGAGGAATAAAAGATGTGGGGAGATATAGCAATAGCATTTTTATTAGCATTCATTACAGCTTTTGTAATAACACCATATACAATGAGACTTGCAAAGAAAGTTGGAGCAATAGATATTCCAAATGAGAGAAGAATAAACAAAAAACCGATGCCAAGACTTGGGGGAGTTGCAGTAATATGTGGTTTCTTTGTATCAATTATATACTTATTATTAACAATGGGTATAGAAAAAAAAGTTAACTTTTTTGGGGAAGAACAATATTACCTGAAACTTATTGGATTTTTTGTTGGAATTATAGTATTAGGTATTACATGTTTTATAGATGATTCTAAGAATATACCTCCATTAGTAAAATTGTCTGGGCAAATAGCGGCTGCAGTAATTGTAGTTGCTTGCGGAGTCAAAATCGAAAATATAAATATTCCTTTCTTTGATAACGCAATACCAATTAATCAAATATTAACATATACAATTACAATAGGTTGGATTGTAGGAATAACAAATGCTATTAATTTAATTGATGGTTTAGATGGTCTATCATCTGGAATCACATTAATTTCATGTTTATCACTTCTAATTATTTTCTCATTAAATGGAGCTTCAATAGTGCCAATTATATTAATAACAGCACTTGCAGGAAGCATTGTAGGCTTCCTTCCATACAACTTCAATCCTGCTAAAACATATATTGGTGATACTGGTTCTAATTTTTTGGGATATTCATTAGCAGTAATATCAATAATTGGTGTAGCAAAAACATATACAGCAATTGTATTAATTGCACCTTTAATAGTATTAGGACTGCCAATTTTTGATACATTATTTGCAATTGTAAGAAGAGTTATCAAGGGCAAATCTATAAAAGCAATATTATCTCCAGACAAAGGACATTTACATCATAGGCTAATGGCAAAAGGATATACGCAGAAACAATCAGTTCTAATTTTATATGGAATTAGTGCAACATTAGGTATGTTTGCAATCATATTATTAGATAGTGGAATATGGAAAGCTATATCATTTGCATTAATAATACTTGCAATTATTGGTATTGGATATAAAGATATATTTAAGACAAATAAAAATGATGAAAACAATAAAGAAAGCTGAGGTATGGTAAATGATAATATTAACTGTAAAAGGCGCAGGAAGTTTTAATGCTGGACCGAAAGCGCCAAGCGATATAATTGAAATATTAACTAAAAAATATAATGCGGAAAGTGTATTACTAGTTCAGGGAAACGGAATTATAGAAAAAATTAAATATAGAAAAAAAATATTTTCAACAATTCTAAAAAGCAAAAAGAAAAAAGAAGTTCTTGTTCTTCAATTCCCTATGTATGAAACTACGAAAATACTTAATAGATTATTTTTAATGGCATTAAGCTTTGTTAATAAAGATAAAACAGTGGTATTAATACATGATTTAGATAGCATAAGAGGAAATGATGAAATACTAAAAAAACAAGAGTTTGATAGACTATCTAAAATAAAATATATAATTGCACATAATGAAAGAATGAAAAAATATCTAGAAGAAATGGGATTAAATGCCAATATTTATACATTAGATTTATTTGATTATATTTGCGATAAAAAAGAAAATTACACAAGAAAAAATAATACAATTGAACCTAATTCTTTAAAAATTGCTTATGCTGGAAACTTAATCAAAGCCAAAAGTCCATATTTATATCAATTAGATAAAGATAAAATGAATTTTTATATTAATTTGTACGGTGTAGGAATCGAAAATAATATAAATGAAAGGTTGATATATAATGGCAAATATCCACCTAATGAATTACCAGATAAAATAGAAGCAAATCTAGGTCTAATATGGGATGGAAATTTTGACGATAGTGATGAAAATGTTGGATTTAAAAAATATACAAAATATAATAATCCACATAAATTATCTTGCTATATTGCAGCAGGACTACCTGTTATAGTGTGGGAAAAAGCAGCTATTGCTGATTTTGTTAATAAATATAACATTGGTTATACAATTAGTAAGATATATGATATAAATGAAATTGATCTATCAGACTACAATCAGAAACTTGCCAATATTTCGAAATTACAACAAGAAGTAAGAAATGGCGAGTTTACAATCAGAGTTTTTGATAAAGTTTTAAAAGATATGGAGGAAAAATAAATGAGTAGATATGATTATTTAATAGTAGGTTCGGGATTATTTGGAAGTATATTTGCATATGAAGCAAATAAAAGAGGGAAAAAATGTTTAGTAATTGATAAAAGAAACCATATAGGAGGAAATATATACACAAAAGAAGTTGAAGGAATTAATGTACACGAATATGGTGCACATATTTTTCATACAAGCAATAAAGAAGTATGGGACTATATAAATCAATTTGCAGAGTTTAACAGATATACAAATTCGCCTGTTGCAAATTATAAAGGGGAAATATACAATTTACCATTTAATATGAATACATTTAATAAATTATGGGGTGTAGTAACACCAGAACAGGCTAAAGAAAAAATTGAAGAAGAAAAAAGAAGCAGCAACATTAAAGAACCTAAAAATCTTGAGGAACAAGCTATCAATTTGATTGGAAAAACTATTTATGAAAAATTAGTAAAGGGATATACTGAAAAGCAATGGGGAAAAAAGGCTACAGAGTTGCCTTCTTTTATCATAAAAAGATTACCAGTTAGATTTATTTATGACAACAACTATTTTAATGACACATACCAAGGAATTCCTATTGGTGGATATACAAAAATAATTGAAAAAATGTTAGATGGAATTGAAGTAAAATTAAATTACGATTTCTTCGAACACAGAGATGAACTGGAAAACATTTCAGAAAAAATTGTATTTACAGGAATGATTGATAAATATTATGATTATAAATTTGGAGAGTTGGAATATAGAAGTCTAAGATTTGAAACAGAAGTTTTAGATGTTTCTAACTATCAAGGAAATGCTGTTATAAATTATACGGATTATGAAACACCTTTTACAAGGATTATCGAACATAAACACTTTGAATTTGGTACACAGGAAAAAACTGTAATAACAAGAGAATACCCTGATAATTGGACAAGCGAAAAAGAACCATATTATCCAATTAATAACGAAAAAAATAATGCACTATATGAAAAATATAAAGAGTTATCTGAAAAAGAACCAAATGTCATTTTTGGAGGCAGATTAGGTCAATATAAATATTATGATATGCATAAAGTTATAGAAGAAGCATTAAATTGTGTAAATAAAGAATTAAACTAGGAGGAGTTAATGGTTACTATAAGGGAAAAATTAAAAAAGAGTAAAATAATATTTAAATTATGGACTAAATATCATAACTGTAAATTAAAGAAAGTAAATGAGAGAAAAACAAAAGGCAAATACGACTTTCTTAATAATAGTAAGCAACAAGAAAACTTATGTATAATTCTAGCTGGATATAAAGAGTTTTTATGGAATGATGTATTTGAGAGAATAGAAAGATTTATGCCAGATAATTTTGATGTTTGCATTGTTTCACCACGGACTAGTTAATGACAAGTTAAAAGAAATGTGTAAAGAGAAAAAATGGTCATATTTAAGTGTAGAAGAAAACAAAGTAACATTAGCTCAAAATATAGCAATTGAATTACATAAAAAAGCGAAATACATATATAAACTAGATGAAGATATGTTTATAACAAGAGGCTTCTTTGAAAATTTAAAAAATACATATTTAAAAGTAAAAGAAGAGGGAAAATATATACCAGGTCTTGTTACACCATTAATTAATATTAATGGTTACAGTTATAGAATTATTTTAGAAAAAGCTAATTTATTAAATAAATTTGAGGAGAAATTTGGAAAAGCATGTATAGATGCGACTCCAGGTGAAAAAATCTTATCAAATAGTGATATTGCAAAATTTTTATGGGGAAACGATAATGAAGAGATGAAAGATATTGATGAGCTTTCAGAAAAATTCCTAATAAGTGAATTTAAATATTCTGCTTGTCCAATTAGATTTAGTATTGGGGCAATTTTAATGCCTAGGGAAACTTGGGAAAATATGGGAAAATTCGATGTCTTTAGAGGTACAGATTTAGGAGAAGATGAAAATCAAATTTGCAAATATTGTCTTATAGAGAGTAGACCAGTTATTGTTTCTGAAAATATATTAGTAGGACATTTTTCATATGGTCCACAAACTTCAGAAATGAAAAAATATTATGAAGAGAATCGAGATATATTTTTATTAAAAGAGTAGTATGGGAAAGGACATATAATGAAGCAGAAAAGTATTTCAAAGAATTATTTATATAATTTATTTTATCAAATTTTAGTAATTGTAATGCCACTTATTACAACACCATATTTATCTAGAGTACTAGGTGCTGAAGCTATTGGAGTATATAGTTATACATTATCTATTGCTACATATTTTATACTTTTTGGTACATTAGGAGTCTCACTGTATGGACAAAGAGAAATCGCATATGTTCAAGATGACGAGAAAAAAAGAAGCATTGTGTTTTGGGAAATAGTATTGCTAAAGACAATAACAATGACAATTTCAATATTAATATTCTGGTTTACTTATGGAATGTATGGAGAATATAAAATATACTATAGGATTTTGATTATTGAATTAATAAGCCAGTGTATTGATATTAGTTGGTTCTTTCAAGGCATTGAAGAATTTAAAAAAACTGTTATTAGAAATTCTATAGTAAAACTCATATTTGCTGTGTGTATATTTATATTTGTAAAATCTCCAAATGATTTAATAAAATATATTGTGATAATTGCAGGAGCTAATTTATTTGGAAATTTATCTTTATGGATGTATGTTCCTAAGTATATAAAAAAAATAGAATTAAAAAAATTACATATTTTTAAACATTTAAAGCCAACTATACTTCTATTTATCCCACAAATTGCAGTACAAATTTATACAGTACTTGATAGAACAATGTTAGGTATAATGGTTCAAGATAAATCAGAGGTTGGTTTTTACGAGCAATCACAAAAGGTAGTAAAATTATTGCTAACTTTGACTACTTCATTAGGAACAGTTATGGTTCCAAGAATGGCAAGTACATTTGCTAAAGGAGATAAAGAACAATTAAAAAGGTACATGTACCGTTCATTTAGTTTTGTTTTCTTTTTGGCATTTCCAATAATGGCAGGACTTATATTAATTTCGGGTGAATTTGTGCCAATCTTTTTTGGGCAAGGATATGAGAAAGTTATAGTATTAATAAATGTCATTGTTCCGATTACATTATTTATTGGACTTAGCAATATAACTGGAACCCAGTATCTATTACCAACAAAAAGACAAACCGAATTTACTATTTCTGTTGTGATAGGTGCAGTTGCAAACTTTATCTTGAATTTAATTACAATAAAAAAATATGCTTCAATTGGAGCATCAATCACTACAGTTATAGCTGAGTTTTTGGTAACAGCTGTTCAGTTTTACTTTGTTAGAAAGGAAATAAATATAAAAAAGGTACTATTACTATCAAAAAACAACGTTATTGCTGCATTTGTTATGTTTATAACAGTATATATGACATCAAAAATTTTACCATTACATGGAATATATATTATTATAGCCCAAATGATTGAAGGATGTATAATATATGGTATTGTATTAATTTTACTAAAAGATAGTTTTATTCATGATGTTTTGAATAAAATAAATGAAAAAAAGAATGTTGTAATAGAAAAGTTTAGGAGTAATTAAGATGAAAAAAATAACAATATTATTATTACATATGCAACATGGAGGTATTGAAAAGCAGACCATTTCTTTTGCAAATGAATTAAGCAAAAAATATAATGTTGAAATTATATCTGCATATTCAATGAAAAAGGATCCTGCTTATGAAGTAAATCAAAAAATCAGTATAAAATATTTAATCAATGATGAACCTAATAGAATAGAATTTAAGAAAGCAGTAAAAAGTAAAAACCCATTTAAAATAATAAAGCAAGGTTTCAAAGCAATAAAAATATTGTACTTAAAAAATGCATTAATGGTTAGAGCAATAAAAAAAATAGATTCAGACTTTGTATTATCAACACGAATCGAATATGCAAAAATGCTTTCGAGATATGCACCAAAGTCGGTTGTTACAATGACACAGGAGCACCTTCATGATGATTCGAAAAAATACATAAAAAGGATAAAAAAATCTTTTAAAAATTTAGATTATCTTATTGTGCTTGGACCAGGTTCTAGAGAAAATTATAGTAAATGGTTAAAAGATAATAAAAAGATAAAAATTGTTGAGATTCCCAATATGCTAGAAGAAATACCAAAAGAGAGCAGTTTACTAAATGGCAATAAATTAATTGCAATTGGAAGATTACATCCTGTTAAAGATTTTGAAACATTGATACATGTATTTTACAAAGTACAAAAACAAATTCAAACTGCAACTCTTACCATAGTTGGTGGAGGAGATGAATATGAAAAATTAAAAAACTTGACTATGGATCTAGGCATACAAGATAAAGTTGAAATTACAGGAATGGCTTCAAAAGAGCAAGTAAAAGAGTATTTACTAAGTTCAGACATATATGTTATGACATCTTTAACGGAATGTTTTCCAATGGTTTTATTAGAAGCAGCATCATGTGGACTTCCATTAATTGCATTTGATGTCCCAGTCGGACCAAGAGCTATTATAAAAGAAGATGAAGACGGATATTTAATTGCAAATAGAAATCAAGATGAAATGGCAAAAAAAATTATAGATTTATTGAATGACAGGGAAAAACTAAGCAAACTTGGAGAAAAGGCTAAAGAACAATCATTTTGTTATATACCAAGTAAAATTATGAAAAAATGGGACGACATTTTTCAAAAATGAAATGGAGGTAAAGTATGATAACGGTATTTACACCTACTTACAATAGAAAAGATGAATTAATAAATTTATACAAATCCTTATTGGAACAGGAATTTAAAGATTTCGAATGGGTAATTGTTGATGATGGTTCAAAAGACAATACAGAAGAAACAGTTAAAAATTTTATTAAAGAAAATAAAATAAAAATAAATTATTATAAACAAGAAAATAAAGGAAAGAGTTTAGCTCATAATAAGGGAGTAGAATTAGCACAAGGTGAATACTTTGTAGGAATTGATTCAGATGACATTTTTGCTCAAGATGCATTAAAAAAAATTCATAAATATTTTGAAATAATAAAAGAGAAAAGTGACATTTGTGGAATATGTTTTTTAAATTATAAAAAAGGTACAAACCAAATAATTGGGCATAAATTTCCACAGGATGAAATGGTGGATACTTATTATAATTTATATCATAAACACAAAATTACTGGTGACAAAGAAATGGTTTTTAAAACTAGTGTGTTGAAGGAATTTCCATTTCCTATATATGAAAATGAAAAATTCGTACCAGAAGCATTAGTATTTAACAGAATATGTAAAAAGTATTTATTTTTATGTATTAATGAGCCCGTTATTTACAAAAAGTATTTAATTGAAGGCTATAGCGCAAATTATTTTAATTTAGCAAAGAAAAATCCAAGAGGACAAATGACTTATTATAAAGAATTATATGATTTGGAACCTACAAATTACAATATTGCAGCATATAATATGTATTCAATATATGCAAAATATGGATTTATAAAGACAATAAAAGAGCATCCAGCGAAAATTAAATGTTTAGCTATGTATATACCAGCATATATAAAGTACTTACAAAAGGAGAGAAAAAAATGAAAAAAATAATGTTTTTTGGATATACATTGGAAGTTGGAGGGGCAGAAAAAGTATTAGTTGATTATATTAATGAACTACAAGATAAATATGAAATTACATTAGTTTTATTGCAAAAAAAAGGAGAATTTTTAGAGAGTGTTCCTAAAAATATTAAAATAATACAGTTAAGAAATAATAACTTACAATATGTTCTTTTTAGATATATTCCATTTATAAGAAAAAGAAAAATAAATAGAATTGTTGAAAAAGAAAATTGCGATATAGCAATAGGCTTCTTTGAAGGAAGAAGTGCTACATGGGTTGCGGACATTAAGAAGAAAGTAAGAAAGCTTGCATGGATACACAATGATGTTAACAAATTTGATATAGGAATTTCGGAAAAAGAAATAATAGATACATATAATAAAATGGATAAAATCATTACTGTATCTGAAGTAGCTAAAGAGAGTTTATGCAAAAAATATAATTTTAATAAAGAAAAAATCGAAGTATTATACAATCTAATAGACGAGCAAAGTATTATTGAAAAGTCTAGAGAAGTGGTTCCTAGAAATGATGTCTTTACTTTTGTAAATGTTGGAAAAATGCGACCTCAAAAAAGACAAGATAGATTAATAGAAATTGCAAGAGACTTAAAAAATGAAAATTATAAATTTAAAATTCAGATAATTGGAAATGGACCAGAAGAAGAAAAGATTAAGAATCTTGTCAAAGAATATAAGGTTGAAGATGTTGTTGAATTATTAGGATTAAAACTTAATCCTTATCCGTACATTAAGCAAGCAGATTGTATTGTGGTTTCAAGTGATTTTGAAGGATATAGTGTTGCAATTAAAGAAGCATTACTACTAAAAAAGGCAGTTGTTTCGACAAATGTATCTGGTGTATCGGAAATGTTTGATAATGAAAAATATGGAATATCAACCGAAATTTCTACTCAGGATTTAGAAAAAACAATGAAGAAGGTACTAGATGGAACTATAGATATAAAAAAAATAGAAAATAATTTAGAAAAATTTGATTGCGGAAATAATCAAATTATACAAAAACTTATAAAATTGATAGAGGGATAGATAGTAGGATGGAAAATATAAAAAACAAGATAAAAACAATTATTAATGTTAAAGTTATTACAAAGTTAGTATTATTTTTTATAATACTACAACCTATTTTTGATATATTATCATTTTTAAATATTAGAGGTTATATTCCAGTTGGAATATCAACAATCATAAAACCATTATTTGTATTTGGAATAGGTCTTATAATTTATTTTATAGATAAAAAACAAAGAAAATCTTACACCAAAATATTTGTTGGATATGGAATTTTAATATTGATACATAGCATTATTTTAAAGGATATAATGGTATCTAATTCTGTAATATTACATGAATTAAGATTTATGATTAATATAGCATATATGATTGTAATGTTTATGATTATGGACTATGTATACATAAATAATGAAGACAAAACAGAATTTATTAATAAATTAAAGAAAACATTAGTAATTACATTTCTAATATATACAATTACAATTGTTTTAGCTGTTATAACAGGTACATCTGCTAAAACATATGAATATTCTGATGCAACTAAACAAGGATATAAGGGTTGGCTAGATTCTGGACAGATTTTTGGGCACGCTTTATCAATTACATTACCTTTTATGATTTATTACTTGTTAAAATATGATTGGAAAAATAAAATAATCAATATTTTAAGTAGGGTTTGTATCATCTTACCAGTAGGCGTTTTACTTTTAATTGGAACAAAAGTAACATTCTTTATTGCACTATTAGTTCTAATATCACATGTAATATTAGATGGTATTTACTTTATAAAAAAAAGGCAAAGAAAAGACTTATTTTCAAGTATAGCTTGTTTGATATTACTAATATTATCAATTAGTATATATCCATATTTACCAGTAAAAAAGAATATTGATATTAATAATAATGTTTTATCAGTTGATATGTCTGGTATTGAAAAAGGTAGTGAAACAAACAGAAAAGATTTAATAAAAATGAAAGAAAATATTAGTAAAGGTGAAAGCAATACTAATAGAACAAAATTTCAAGATGAAAGATTAAAAAGAATAGAAAAGTATTATATGTGGGATTATAAGTCATCTACATTACTAGAAAATAAATATGCAACAGGAGAATTACATCCTAGTGACATGAGAGCAAGACAATTAGTCTACAATTTGAATAAGTATAAATTATCATCAATTCAATATAAATTATTTGGTCTTGGATATTTAAATCAACCAGAAGCATTATCAATAGAAAGAGACATTTTTATGATAATATTTAGTTTTGGTATTATTGGATTTTTGACTGTATTACTAAAGCCAATATTAATTTGGTTGAAGTCAACATTTAAGATTTTAAAAAATTTCAAGGAAATTGAATTAGATACATTATATTTATATGAAGGTCTTTCAATATTTTTCTGTATAAGTATTTATGCTGGATACACATTTATATATACAAACTTTTCAATATTCCTTGTAATTATTGCACTGTTATTAAGAGATAGTTTTAGAAAATATAGTAAAAATAGTTTTAATAAATATTTTGACAAAATTTATAAAAATGGAAGAACAGAGTTTTATTCAGAATTAGAAGAAAAAATTACTAAAAATGAAAAGCAATTTATTGTTACTGCAAATCCAGAAACACTAATGCAATCTGAAAAAGATGAAGAATTAAGAAAAGCAGTATTAGATGATAAAACGGTTATAATACCTGATGGTGTTGGAATAATAAAGGGAGCAGATAAATTGAATTATCAAATTAAAGAAACCATTTTAGGTGTTGATGTAGCTAATAAACTATTAGAATTAGCAGATAAATATAATAAAAAGGTGTTCTTGTTTGGAGCAAAAAAAGAAACAATTGAAAAAATGCAACAAGTTATAAAAGAAAAATATAGTAGCTGTAATCTTGTAGGAGCTATCGATGGTTATGTAAACAACAAGGATGAAGTGTTTGAAAAAATAAAGGAAGCAAATCCAGATGTTGTTTTAGTTGCACTTGGAATACCAAATCAAGAAAAACTTATATATAAAAATCTTAGTAAATTTGAAAAAGGAATATTTGTAGGAGTTGGTGGAAGTTTTGATGTAATTAGTGGATGCAAGAAGAGAGCTCCAAAGATATTTATAAAATTAAAATTAGAATGGTTATATAGAATTACAGTAGAACCAAGTAGATTAAAGAGATTTTATGAAAGTAATATTAAATATTTATTTAAGATAAATAATGATGTAATATAAAAATAAAAGGATTGAAAGAGGAAAAAAATGATTAAAGTAATGACGGTTTTTGGAACAAGACCTGAAGCTATAAAAATGGCTCCATTGGTTAAAGAATTAAAATCAAGAAAGGAAATAGAATGTATTGTTTGTGTAACTGCACAACATAGGCAAATGTTAGATCAAGTATTACATACTTTCAATATAGTTCCAGATTATGATTTAGATATTATGAAACAAGGACAAACTTTAAGTGATATAACATCTAGAGCTTTAAAAGGTTTAGAAGAGGTAATACAAAAAGTAAAACCTAATATAGTTTTAGTTCATGGAGATACAACAACAACTTTTGCTGGAGCACTTGCAGCATATTATTCTCAAGTTGATGTTGGACATGTTGAGGCAGGGTTAAGAACTTGGAATAAATATTCTCCATTTCCAGAGGAAATGAATAGGCAGATGGTAGGCGTAATTGCAGATATGCACTTTGCTCCTACAGAAAATAGCAAAAATAGTTTACTAAAAGAAGGCAAAAAAATAGAAAATATTTTTGTTACAGGAAATACTGCAATTGATGCTCTTTCTACAACTGTTGATCAAAATTATAAAAATGAAATTTTGGATTGGATTGGAAAAGATAGAATGATTCTTATAACAGCACATAGAAGAGAAAACTTAGGAGAGCCAATGAGAGGAATGTTTAAGGCAATTAAAAGGATTATTGATGAGTTCCCCGATGTAAAGGCTGTATATCCCGTACATTTGAATCCAAAAGTAAGAGAAGTTGCAAATGAAGTGTTTGGTGATGATAACAAAATAAAATTAATAGATCCACTAGAAGTAATTGATTTTCATAACTTTTTAGCAAAATCTTATTTAATACTAACAGATAGCGGTGGTATTCAAGAAGAAGCTCCGTCATTAGGAAAACCTGTTTTAGTATTAAGAGATACAACGGAAAGGCCAGAGGGAATAACAGCAGGAACATTAAAGCTTGCAGGAACAGATGAAGAAACAATATATAAACTAACAAAAGAATTACTTGAAAATAATGAAGAATATGAAAAAATGAGTAAAGCATCAAATCCATATGGTGATGGAAAAGCAAGCAAGAGAATCGTTGACGCTATTATAAGAAAATATGGAAATTAGCTGTAAAAAAAGTAAGACATTATTCAATATTTTAAAATGAAACTTTTGAAATCAAATTATAAAAAAGAATGTGAGTTATGGTATGAAAAATGAGAGAATAATTAACCCAGAAACTATCAATTCTGGAGAAGAAAAACTAGAAACATCATTAAGACCACAAGTTTTAAGTGAATATATAGGACAAACTAAAGTAAAAGAAAACATGAAAATATATATAGAGGCTGCCAAAAAAAGAGGTGAGCCTCTTGACCATGTTTTACTATATGGACCTCCAGGACTTGGAAAAACAACACTTTCAAATATAATTGCAAATGAAATGAATGCAAAAATAAAAATAACATCAGGGCCTGCGATAGAGAAAACAGGAGATTTAGCATCAATTCTTACAAGTTTAAATGAAAATGATATATTATTTATAGATGAAATCCATAGGATTAACAAAAATGTTGAAGAAATATTATATCCAGCTTTAGAAGACTTTACATTAGACATTATGATAGGAAAAGGACCAACTGCGAAATCAATTAGAATTGATTTACCAAAGTTTACTTTAATTGGAGCAACAACAAAAGCAGGGTCGCTTTCTACACCGCTAAGAGATCGCTTTCGGAATAGTACATAGATTAGAGTTATATAGTGTTGAAGACTTATGCATTATTGTAAAGCGTTCGGCAAGTATATTACAAATTGAAATAGAAAATAATGCGGCAATGGAAATTGCAAGACGTTCAAGAGGAACACCAAGAATTGCAAATAGACTGCTTAAAAGAGTAAGAGATTATGCACTTGTTTTGGGCGATGGAAATATTACATTAGAAATAACAAAGCTTGCTCTTACAAGACTTGAAATAGATGAACTTGGACTTGATGAAATAGACAGAAAAATTTTGGAAACTTTAATTGTAAATTATCAAGGAAGACCAGTTGGTATTGATGCACTTGCAACTACAATTGGAGAAGAAGTAGATACAATTGAAGATGTATATGAACCATATTTAATACAAATAGGCTTTATTTCAAGGACGGTAAGAGGAAGAATAGCTATGCCGGCAGCATATAAGCATTTAAAAATAGAATTTGAAGCATAAATTATTAAAAATTGATGGAGGGTTAAAATGAAACTATTAATGCATACCTGTTGTGCTCCTTGTAGTATTTATTGTATAGAAACTTTAAGGAATGAGGGGATAGAGCCAACTCTTTACTGGTATAATCCAAATATTCATCCATACAAAGAATACGAAGCAAGAAGAGATACTTTAAAGGAATATAGTAAAATGATAAACATAAATGCTATTTTTGAAGAAGATTATGGACTTAAGAATTTTTGCAAAAATGTAATAGATGATTTGGATAATAGATGCAGTAATTATTGTTACAAAGTACGTTTAGAGCAAACTGCAAAATATGCAAAAGAACATGGCTATGATGCAATTACTACAACTCTTTTTGTAAGTCCATATCAAAAGCATGAAGCAATAAAAAAGATTGCAAGTGAAATTGCTAAAAAATATGACTTGGAATTTGTATACAGAGATTTTAGAGTTGGATTTAGAGAAGGACAAGCAAAAGCAAGAGAACTTCGGATTATATATGCAAAAATATTGCGGTTGTATATTTTCAGAGGAGGATAGATATAGTAAGCAAATAAAAAGAGATAGAGAAGATAATATAAACCATTCTATGTAAATCAAGGCTTTGATAAATAAGAGAAAACAATTAAAAATTTCTTTATAGATAATTATGAAGAAGAAATCAAAGACGGAGATTTTACTTGTACTGATGTTAATATATTATTCAAAAGATTTAAAGAAAAAATAAAAGATAACTAGTAATTGTGCGCCCAGCAAAGGGTAAATAATCT
>UMAU01002798.1_pt1 | contig 59618 bp, 71 predicted proteins | sample 1963791 | NCBI WGS metagenome assembly UMAU01 (sample SAMEA4835924, study PRJEB28245) | human gut metagenome | biome: gut microbiome; material: fecal sample | place: Denmark | collected 2008
ATAAAAAATATTTAGCATCCTAAACATTTTTTATAAGAAAATGGTGGGCGCAATAGGGCTCGAACCTATGACCTCCTGCTTGTAAGGCAGATGCTCTCCCAGCTGAGCTATGCGCCCATTTCCTTCGACTCGTTTAGTATACTAAATTTAATATTAAATGTCAATACATTTTTGTAATTTTTTTTCATTTTTTTCATTTTTTATTTTTAATTTTAAATTTTAAAATTTGGAATCTCTTTTAAATACTGCAAATTTGCAAGAACATAAACTGTATAGTAAAATTAATTATACTATATTATTTATGTTCTTTGCATTATATATTATGAGATTTTAATTGTTACTTTGTTAGTTCTTCTATTGCTCTTTTTAGTTGTGTATCTTGCTCTGCAGGTACATTTGCAGTATTTTGAAATTCTTCAGGTAGATTAACTTCTATTGTTGGTTCAATTCCAACTTTATTAATCTTATTACGTTTTGGTGTATAGTATTCATTTGTAGTAATTTTTAATCCGCTTCCATCAGACAAAGTATATACAGTTTGAATTACACCCTTTCCATATGTCTTTTTTCCAATTAATGTAGCATTTATATCTTCTTTCAATATTCCTGCTAAAATTTCAGAAGCACTTGCTGAATATTCATTAACCAAAACAACAATAGGAATACTTATTTCTTGATCTTTTTTTGCTTTTGTAATTTCTTCTTCTTCATTTTTATCTTTAGTTATTAATAAAATATCATCTTTAGGTACCATTAAGTCGGCTATTTCTAATGCTTCGTTAACAATTCCACCACCATTATACCTTAAATCTATAATTAAAGATTTGATGTTTTTATTTTTTATTTCATTATATTTTTCCTTAAATTCATTAGCACATCCGCCTTCAAAAGACGATATCTTTATATATCCAATACTGTTTTCTAAAACGTCAGAACTTACATGACTAATTTTAATATTTTCTCTTGTTATATTGAATTCCATTTCTTGATTGTTTCTTAAAATTGTTATTTTTACATCTGTTCCTGCTTTTCCTTTCATTTGCTTTACTGCCTCTGAAAGTTGCTCTCCTTTATAACTTACATCATTTACTTTTGTAATAATATCTCCTGTTAACAATCCCGCCTTATTTGCTGGTGAATTTCCAATTGTTCTTAATACAACAATTGCATTTTTTTCTGTATCATTTGTTGTATATATTCCTATGCCAACATACTCGCCTTGCGTATCTTCTGTAAATTCTTGCATCTCTTCTTTAGTTAGATATTCTGTATATGGATCTCCTAATCCAGCAATGTAGCCTTTAATAGCACTATCTATCATTTTTTCTTCGTTAATTTCTCCAATGTATTTTTTTTCAAGTACATTTTTAAAATTCTTCAATGTTGTTTCTAGCGAAGATGTTTCTGTTTTAGAATTTTTTATATAATAATTCTCATTATTATTCATTATTCTAATTACTCCCACAGATGTTAAGATGAATGTAATAAATGCAGTAACTATAATTGTAACTAGTATTTTCCAAGAACTTTCTGACTTCTTCTTTTCCATTTTTCCCTCCTAGAATATTATATTATTATTTCTTTCAATTATTCTTTTCTTTAATTATAAAATAAATGGTGCGTAATAACCTTTGTTACTCACGAACCATTTATTTTATATTTTACTTTCAAAACTAAAAACATATTTTTATAAATAATTTAATGGATTAACAGTAACTCCATTTATACTCACTTCAAAATGTGCATGATTTCCTGTAGAAATTCCAGTAGAACCAACTGTAAGAACTGGTGTGCCTCTTGTGACTTTTTGTCCTTTAGAAACTAAAATTGAAGTACCATGACCATATCTTGTAAATAAACCATTTCCATGACTTATAACTACACAGTTTCCATACCCTCCATAATACTCTGCTAAAATAACCTCTCCGTCATCTGCTGCAACAAATTTAGCTCCTTTTGGTGCTCCTACATCTATACCATTATGTAATTTATATATACCATACACTGGATGAATTCTATATCCATAATATGACGTAATATTAGTATAACCAGGAATTGGCCAAGTTAATTTGCCTGTTCCACTTATTGTTCCTTGTGTTGTAGAACCAGTTGATGTATTGTTTTTATTTGTGTTACTGCTTTGATTTGCTCTTCTTGCTGCTTCAATTCTTTCTAGTTCTGATATACGTTTCATTGTATTATTATATTCTTCAATTTCACTTTGTAATTTTTTCTCTTCTTCATTTAAGCTATTTACTTTTTCTTGTTTCTGATTTTTATTAGCTATTAATGTTTTATTTTTTTCTGTTTTCTCATTTTTTGCCTTTTCAACTTCTTTTTGTTCATTTTCTAATGTTTGCTTTGTTTCCTCAATTTCCTTTTTTGTATTTTCAATTTCATTCAACATATTAGTGTCAGATTCAGCGACCTCAGACATTAAATAATATCTAGAAATAAAATTAGTTATACTAGTTGATGTTAATAAAACTTCTAAATAAGATGTTTGTCCTAATTCGTACATTTCAACCATTCTATCCTTTAAAAGGTTTTCTTTTTCTTCATACTCTTTTTCTTTATCTTTTATTTGTTTACTTTTTTCAGTTATGCTTGTATTTAGATTGTTAATTTTAGTGTTCAATTCTGATATCTCATTTTCAGCCTTTTCAATATTTTCTTGCAATGTTTCTATTTCTTGCAATTCTTTTGATTTTGCATCTTTAACATCTTCTAATTGTTCTCTTGCAGCACTTTGTTTTTTCTGTGCATCCTGATATTCTGAACTAACTGCAAATACATTAATATTAATAAATATAATGCTTATTATTAAAATTATTGATACCACTTTCTTTTTCATATGTATCCCTCTCCTATACTTTTAAATATTTTCTCATAGAAATAATACTTCCTATTGAACCAATTCCAACTCCTAAGATTAAATACATTGTAATAATTACATTAAACATTTGTGAAAATGTTAGTAATTTAATTTGAATTTCGGTTTCTCCCATTCCTAATGCTAATTTATTATATAATAAATTATATAATAATCCAATTAGTAATACTGCAATAAAAGCTGCAATAACACCAATTATAATACCTTCAACTATAAAAGGCCATCTTATAAAACTATTTGTTGCTCCAACATATTTCATAATAGATATTTCTCTTCTTCTGGCATAAACCGTAAGTTTAATTGTATATACAATAATAAATGTTGATATTGCTATGAAAATCACTATTACTCCTACTGTTATTACTTTTAACCACCATGAAATTTTAATCAAAACGTCAATAAGTTTACTTTTCATTTGAACACTACTTACATTTGCAAGCCCACTAATTTGTGATTCTACATTTTTACTTTCTTTTAAATCTGTCAGTCTAACTACATATGAAGCTCTAAATGGATTTGCACTTCTCCAACCTTCAACTATTTTAGTATTACTTCCCTCTCCTTTTAGTGTTTCAATGTTTGTTTCCAATGCCTCTTCTTTAGAAACAAAATCAATAGAACTGACAGCATTAATTTTCCTTATTTGCTCTCCTAATTCTTCTATTTGACTTTCTGTAGCTTCCTTTTCAATAAAAACTTGCATTGGTTGTTGAACTTCTAACTGATTCATAATATTGTTAATATTCTCGCTTAATATAATGCATACACCAAATACAAACATGGTTAAACACATTATAACTAAAGATGCACTAGTAGATTTTTTATTTTTTAATACATTCTGAAAGCCTTCACTAATAAAATAACTTATTATATTATACTTCACTATTATAACCACCTTTTTTATCGTCTCTTATAATGTTTCCTTTTTCAATTTGAATTACTCTTTTTTTCATTTGGTCTACTATTTCTTTGGCATGTGTTGCAACAACAACTGTAGTTCCTCTTAAATTAATGTCATTTAAAAGAGTCATTATATCCCATGCTGTATCTGGATCAAGATTTCCAGTAGGCTCGTCTGCAATTAACATTGATGGATTATTAACGAGTGCTCTTGCTAGTGCTACTCTTTGTTGCTCCCCTCCTGATAATTCATTTGGGTAAACTTTTGCCTTGTTACTTAATCCTACCAAAGACAATACCATTGGTACTTGTCTTCTAATATGTCTTGGTGTTGCTTTAACTATATACATTGCAAAAGCAACATTTTCATATACGGTTTTATCTGGTAATAATCTAAAGTCTTGAAATACAACCCCCATACTTCTTCTTAGATATGGCACTCTTTTAGGTTTTAAAAAAGTAGTATCTTTTCCATTTATGATAATATGACCTGATGTAGGCTCTTCTTCTTTTAAAATTAATTTTATTAAAGTTGATTTTCCAGATCCTGAACTTCCAACTAAAAAAGCAAATTCTCCCTTTTCTATTTTAAAGTTTGCATTATGTACTGCTTCTGTTCCTGTTCCATAAGTTTTATTTACATTTCTAAATTCTATCATTTTTTTGCTCCTTATATATAAAAAGACATTTTTTACTCTTCTTTATCATATCAATAAATATTATTATTTGCAATAGTAAAAAAACAAAAAAATAGTATAATTTTTACCTAAAACTGGCTTTTACACTACTTTTCTTTTATTTTCTTATTTTTTAAATTTCACAAAAAATTCACATTTCTTACTTTATTTATTATCGAGTTTGTATCTATTTCAAAATATGTCATTAAACTTTCTGCCTTTCCAGACTTTCCAAATGAATCTTTAATCCCCATTCTTTCAACTTTTACTGGATAATTTTCAGATAATACTTCACAAACACTACTTCCAAGACCTCCAATTATATTATGGTCTTCAATTGTAATTATTCTTTTTGTTTCTTTTGCACATTTTATAACTGCTTGTGTATCTATTGGTTTTATTGTATGAATGTCTAAGACTCTAATATTAATTCCTTCCTTTTCTAATTCTATTTTTGCTTTTATAGCCTCGCTTGTTGTTACTCCCGTAGAGATAATAGTTGCATCTTTTCCATTACCAATTTGAATCGCTTTTCCGATTTCAAATTTTTCATTTTCATCATAAATGATTGGTGTATCCATCCTGCATAAACGTAAATAAACAGGGCCATTTATTCTAGAAATTTCTTTAACAGCCCATCTAGTCTGGGTATCATCACATGTAGACATAACAGTCATATTTGGAATTGTTCTCATTAAACTAATATCTTCTATCATTTGATGTGTTGCGCCATCTTCTCCTACAGTTATACCACTATGTGTTGCACATATTTTTACATTCAATTTCGGGTAACAAATACTATTTCTAATTTGATCATATCCTCTACCTGCTGCAAAAACTGCAAATGTACTAACATACGGTATTTTTCCACAAGTAGCCATTCCAGCAGCAGTTCCTAGCATATCCTGTTCTGCAATTCCCATATCAAAAAAACGTTCTGGAAATTCCTTAGCAAATATATTAGTTTTCGTTGCAGTAGAAAGATCTGCATCTAATACTACTATATTTTTATTTTCCATTCCAAGCTCTTTTAAAGCCTCTCCATAGCTTTTACGCGTGGCTATTTTCTTTAGCTTTTCCATAGTTTTCCTCCTAATAATGATTTTACTTCAAATATTTTTATAAATATTTGCTTTTAATTCTTCTATTGCCTGCTTATATTCTTCTTCATTCGGTGCTTTTCCGTGCCATCCGTGCTTCATTTTCCATAAAAGAAACGCCTTTTCCTTTTATCGTATTTGCAACAATCATTGTAGGTTTTCCTTTTATTTGTTTTGCTTTTTCAAATGCTTCTATTATTTGAGCTATATTGTTTCCATCAATTGAAATAGTTTCAAATCCAAAACTTTCAAATTTTTCTGAAATTTTATTTAGCCCTTTTACATCTTCTATATTTCCATCAATTTGTAAATGATTATAGTCTACAATAGCACATAAATTATCAAGTTTATATTTATTAGCACACATTGCTGCTTCCCATATTTGACCTTCTTCTATCTCTCCATCTCCTAATAAACAATACACTCTATAGTCTAAATTATCAATTTTTGACACTAATGCAATACCGTTTGCTATAGATAATCCTTGTCCCAAAGAACCTGTAGACATATCAACTCCCGGAACTTTATTCATATCTGGATGTCCCTGCATATTGCTGTTTATGTTTCTAAATGTGTATAGCTCTTTTTCTGAAAAAAATCCTTTTTTAGCAAGTGTACTATACAATGCAGGTGAACAATGTCCTTTTGATAAAATAAATCTATCTCTTAATTTGTCTTTTGGATTTTCTAAGCTAATATTCATTTGATTAAAAAATAATACTGTTAATATATCTGTGCATGATAATGAGCCTCCTGGATGTCCAGACTGAGCTCTATAAACAGTTTCTATAATATCTATTCGAATCTCATTTGCAATTTTCTCTAATTCTTTTACATTTGTAATTTTCATATTCTTAAGCCTCCCATTTTGAATTTATCAATCTAATTGTTATTGTTATGATTATTTTTTATAAATTCAAGGATCTGATTTGCTAAAATTTTCTCTTTTCCTTTATAATTATGTGTTGCTCCATCTATAAATCCAATATCTTTATTATTATTTTTTATCTTGTTTCTCATTGCATTAGATAATTCATCTGCCTTTTGTAAAATTAATTCATTATTATTTCCCCATCTCATAAATAATGGTACATTTATTTCATTTAATTCTTTAAATTCATAATTATCCTCACTATATCTTGCAAAATTGATTGGTTCATTATGTTTTACGTATTTTAAAAATGTGTTTGGGCACATCGGGATAACATTATCAGAAACAGCTACTAATCTTTGTCCTCTGCCTTCTTTTTGCTCTTTTTCCATGTATGAAGTCAAACTTTCAATATTACCTGCAAAAAGAAATTTTATTGCACATGGTATATCTACCATCGAAAGTAATATAATAGATTCAATTTTATCCAATATTTCATTATCATTTTGTTGCTTCATTCTATTATATGAATATACTATTTTGGTACATCCCAAACTATGACCTTGAAGATGAATCTTTTTATACTTTTCTGTAAGCATTGAATTAATAGCCGCTTTTATGTCGTAGTATGAATCTTCTATATTCTCTAAGCTTGTACCACATTGAATTTTAAAACTCTTATCATCACATCTTTTATTAGTTAAATTTACTAGATCATGTCCTCTATTATTAAAGGTAAAATATGCTATGCCATTATCTGTTAATTCACCTGCTATAATATCCTCTCTTTTTTTTAGACAATTACTTTGCATTCCATGTACAGCAATTACAATTTCACATGTTTCTTTTTCAGGTTCATGAAGCAGTCCACATAGTTCTATTTTATCTTCAGTTTCAAAATATATTTTTCTTAATTTCATTTTCTCCTCCTCTTGAATAATCTATATCACTTTATAATCAAATAATCTTGTTTAGTATATATCATACTTTTTTATTTATTACAACCAAAAGAAAAAAGTTAGAATAAAAAATATAATTTTAAATTCTAACTTTTAATATTATTCCAAATTAATATATTTCTATACTAACTCTAATATAACAACCTCTGCTGCATCTCCTCTTCTTGGTCCAGCTTTAATAATACGTGTGTATCCTCCAACTCTACCTTCATACTTAGGAGCTATTTCATCAAATAATTTTGCAGTTAAGTCAATTTTTGTTCCTTCAGAATCTGTTACTTTGTTTATCATTCTCATCATTTTTCTTCTTGCATTTAATCTTGAAGGCATATCTTTTTTTCTTTTTTCAGTAGTTTCTTCTTTAACTACTTTTAAATATTCTTTACCATTCTTACTTTTTGCAGTCTCTGTAACTTTATTACCTTTGCTATCTAATTTAGCTTTATATACTTTAGCATCAACCATTTCGAAATTATCTTTTTCTTTTACTGCTAATGCAATAATACTATCAGCCATTGCTTTTACTTCTTTTGCTCTAGCTTCTGTTGTTTCAATTTTCTCATGTAAAATTAGGTCTGTTAGTTGAGTTTTAAGCATTGCAAGTCTAATGTCTGTAGTTCTTCCTAATTTTCTATTTATTGCCACTTTATTTTCCCTCCTTGTAATCAAATATATGAAAAATATTTAAATTATTCTTCTTCTTTAACAAAATCTAATCCTAATGAATGTAATTTATTAGTTACTTCATCTAAAGATTTTTTTCCTAAATTTCTAACCTTCATCATATCAGCTTCTGATTTATTTGTTAAATCTTCAACTGTAGAAATTCCAGCTCTTTTTAGACAATTAAATGATCTTACAGATAATTCAAGATCTTCAATTGACATTTCCAATACTTTTTCTTTCTTAGACTCTTCTTTTTCAATCATAACTTGTGTATTTTTTGTAGTTTCTGATAAATCAATAAATAACTCTAAATGTCCTGTCATAACCTTAGCAGCTAAACTTAAAGCTTCATATGGTTTTAAACTTCCATCTGTCCAAACTTCAATAGTTAACTTATCATAATCTACTCTTTGTCCTACTCTTGTATTTTCAACAGAATAGTTTACTTTCTTAACTGGTGTATAGATAGAATCTATTGGAAGTACTCCTAAAGGCTGATCAGGTTTTTTATTTTTTTCAGCAGTATTGTATCCTCTTCCCATATCTGCTGTTAATTCCATTACTAAAGATCCGCCTTCTGAAACTGTAGCAATATGTAAATCTGGATTTAAGACTTCTACAGTACCATCTGTAACAATATCTTTTGCAGTAACTTCTCCTTCGCCTTTAAAATTTACTCTTAAAACTTTTTCTTCATTTTTGTCTAATTTTAATCTAACACTTTTTAAATTGAGAATTATTTCTGGAACATCTTCTACTACATTTGGAATAGTTGAAAACTCATGCATTACACCATCAATTTTTACACTTGTAATTGCGCTTCCAGGTAATGAAGAAAGTAATATTCTCCTTAGTGAATTTCCTATTGTAACACCATATCCTCTTTCTAATGGTTCACATACAAATTTAGCATAATTGCTATCATTGTCAATCTCTAAGCATTTAATATTTGGCTTTTCAAATTCTATCATTTTAACCTCCTAATAATTTAAATGAGGATTTTTCCCCTTTTTATATTTAAAAACTATTATTTAGAGTAAAGCTCTACTATTAAATGTTCTTCAACTGGTAGATCAACGTCTTCTCTAGATGCTAGAGTTATAACTTTACCACTTAATTTTTCTGCATCTTTTTCTAACCATGCTGGAACTGGTCTTGAAGCATTTTCTTCAACGCTTAATTTTATTGTTCCATTATCTTTTCTTATTTCTCTAACTGATATTACGTCTCCTGCTTTAACTAAATAAGATGGTATATCAACCTTTTGTCCATTTACTTCAAAAGCACCATGTGTTACTTGCATTCTTGCTTGTGCTCTTGAACTTGCAAATCCTAATCTATATACTACATTATCTAATCTGCTTTCTAATATTTGAAGTAAAACTTCACCAGTTTTTCCTCTTGTTCTAGAAGCTAAATCAAAATATCTTCTAAATTGTTTTTCACTTACACCATAAAATGCTTTTGTTTTTTGTTTTTCTCTTAACTGAGTTCCATATTCTGAAAGTTTTTTCTTTTTTTGTCCGTTTTGTCCTGGAGCATAATTTCTTCTTGAGATACTGCATTTGTCAGAATAACATCTTGTACCTTTCAAGAACAATTTTTGACCTTCTCTACGGCAAATACGACATTGTTCATCTTTATATCTTGCCATTTTTCTATTTCACCTTCCTTATTATTTCCTTTTATATTATACACGACGTCTCTTAGGTGGTCTACAACCATTGTGTGGGATTGGAGTAACATCTTTAATGCTACTAATCTCTAATCCTGCTGCTTGTAATGACCTAATTGCTGCTTCACGTCCTGAACCTGGTCCTTTAACAAATACTTCTACTGATTTTAAACCATGTTCCATAGCTGCTTTTGCAGCTGTTTCAGCTACTTCTCCTGCAGCAAATGGAGTACTTTTTCTTGAACCTTTGAATCCAAGTTCTCCTGCACTTGCCCAAGATATGCTATTTCCTTGAACATCTGTAATAGTAACTATTGTATTATTAAAACTAGAATGAATATGAGCCATACCTTTTTCGATATTTTTTCTGTCTCTTCTTCTAGTTGTTGTTCTTTTTGTTACATTCTTAGCCATTTTAAGTTTTACCTCCTATTTTTTACTTTTACTTACTAATTTTCTAGGTCCTTTTCTTGTACGAGCATTTGTTTTTGTTCTTTGACCTCTTACTGGTAGACCTCTTCTATGTCTTAATCCTCTATAACAACCAATTTCTGTAAGTCTTTTGATGTTTAATGCTACTTCTCTTCTTAAGTCACCTTCAACTTTATGTCCTTCCATAGCTTTTCTTATTGATTGTACTTGATCATCTGTTAAATCTTTTACTCTAATGTCTGGATTTACACCAGCGTCTTTTAATATTTTCTTTGAACTTGATAATCCTATACCATAAATATAAGTTAGTCCAACTTCAACTCTTTTTTCTCTAGGTAAATCTACTCCTGCAATACGAGCCATATTTTTTTGCACCTCCAAAGTTTTTATTATTTTGTTTTTGTTTTATTTATAGTTGTATTTTTGTCTTAATAATATGATTAAAGGTGAAATGCACCAAAAATAAATCGGATTTTTTATTCCTGGTCTTTAAACATTTTTCAAGACATATATATAAACACAAATCTTAAATATAAATCAATAGATTTACAGCCGCTTTTCTAGACTTGTGTTAATACCAAAAAAATTCAATTACCCTTGTCTTTGTTTATGTTTTGGGTTTTCGCAAATTACTCTAATTACACCTTTTCTTTTTATTACTTTGCATTTTTCACATATTGGTTTTACTGATGGTCTTACTTTCATTATTTACACCTCCTGTAACCTCTCTCTTACATTTATTTTGCTTTTTATTTTGCTCTCCAAGTAATTCTGCCTCTATTTAAATCATAAGGAGAAAGTTCTACTTTTACCTTATCTCCAGGAAGAATTTTTATATAATTCATTCTAAGTTTTCCTGAAATGTGAGCTAAAATTTCATGTCCATTTTCAAGTTGTACTTTAAAATTTGTATTTGGTAATGTTTCAACAACAACACCTTCTACTTCAATAACATCCTCTTTTGACATCTTTACCTCCAAATTACTTGCTATTTTCAACATTTTTATTTTTATTTAAAACAATAGCTTTTATAGTATACACCATTTTTACAATAATGTCAATATTTCTGGTTCGTTTTCTGTAATTAATATTGTGTTTTCATAATGTGCAGCTAGACTTGCATCTTCTGTTACAATTGTCCATCCATCTTCAAGTTCTAAAATGTCTGGTTTACCTGCAATAACCATAGGTTCAATTGCAAGTGTCATTCCAGGTTCTAGTCTAATACCTCTTCCTGCTTTTCCATAGTTTGGTATTCCTGGATCTTCATGCATTTCTCTTCCAATTCCATGCCCTTGAAATTCTCTTACAACTGAAAATCCGTTTTTATGAACAAATTCACCAATTGCGTGTGAAATATCTCCAATACGATTTCCCTTTTTAGCATATTTAATTCCTTCGAAAAAAGCCTGTTTTGTAATATCGACTAATTCATTAGCTTCTTTGCTACCTTTACCAACAATATGTGTTCTTGCGGCATCACCGTTAAATCCATTTTTGTAAACTACTAGATCAATACTAACAACATCTCCATCTTTGATAATTGTATGTTTTGATGGAATTCCGTGAATCACTTCATCATTAATAGAAATACATAATGTAGATGGAAACGCTCCAACTCCTCTAACACCACTTGGATAACCCTTTTGAGCTGGAATTCCGCCTAGACTTCTTATTGTTTCCTCTGCGACTTGATCAAGGTAAGCTGTTGTAACACCTGGTTTAATAATTTCCTCTATTTTTTTATGAACAAGTGCAGTTACCCTGCAAGCTTCTTTCATATGTTCTATTTCTTTTTTTGATTTTATTGTTACCATTTAAAAAACTTCCTTTTCCTTTTTCAAATATGTTTCCACACTTGAAACACTATCTTCTAAAACTGTTTCAGAATAAATATCTGGATATACAGTATATAATAATCCATTTTCTTGATAATATTTTAATAAATCTTTTGATGTTTCATGATATACTTTTAATCTTTGTTTTACTGTTTCTTCATTATCGTCTTTTCTTTTTATTAATGATCCACCACATATATCACATATATTTTTTACTTTAGGTGGTTTGAATTCTGTATTATAAATTGCTCCACATTCTTTATTTGAACACATAACACGATTTACAATTCTTTTTATAATATTTTCATCTGAAATGTTTAACTCTACTGCCATAGTAATTTCTTTTCCATTGTCTTTTAAAAATTGTTCTAAAGCTTTGGCTTGATTTACTGTTCTTGGAAATCCATCTAATACTACACCATTCTCTGCATCATTTTTCATTAATCTATTTTCTACTGTTTCAATAACCAATTCATCTGGAACTAATAAACCTTTTGAAATATATGATTCAATTCTTTTTCCGAATTCAGTTTGATTTTTTATTTCCTCTCTAAACATATCTCCTGTTGCAATATGAGCTAAATTAAAATCTTTTGCTATTTTACCTCCTACTGTTCCTTTACCAGTCCCTGGTCCTCCTAGCATTATAATATACATTTTCTATTCCTCCTTAAACTATTACCATTTGATGACAGTTAATTTCTTATTATTAAAAAATTATCAAAAAAATGGATTTGAGGCATGGCTCCTCCATGTTACTTTCCAATGCCTTACCCCAAATCATTTTATTTTCTATTTTACTATCTTATTCCAAAAATCCTTTATAATGTCTCATTACAAGTTGTGATTCTAGACTTTGAATTGTTTCTATTGCAACACCTACTACGATTAATATAGATGTACCTCCAAATGCAAGGTTTAAATCCGTAAAACGTATAAGCATAGGTAAAATTGCAATAATTGCTAAGTATATTCCTCCAAACCATGTAAGTCTAGATAATATTTTTGTTATATATTCTGTTGTTGGCTTACCTGCTCTTATTCCAGGTATAAATCCACCATTTTTCTTTATATTGCTCGATACTTCTGCTGGATTAAATGTTGCATAAGTATAGAAAAATGTAAATCCTACAATAAGTAATAAATATATAATAGCATTAGCAATTGAGTATCCAATTGCTACATTTGATGTAGATGTGGCAATTGAAAAATTATAAATTGTAGCCCAAAATCCAGTTTGACTTGCAATATCTGGAATGAACATCTGAATTATCATTGCAGGAAATGTCATAAATGATGAAGCAAATATAATTGGCATAACTCCTGCCATTGCTAATTTTAATGGTATATGTGTGCTTTGTGCTCCAACCATTTTTCTTCCAACAACTTTTTTAGAATACTGTACTGGTATTCTTCTTTCTGCTTGTTGTACAAATACAACTGCAGTAACTAGTACTATTGCACCAATAATAATTCCAAGTGCAGTTAACAATCCTGTTGTACTAAAGACTCCTGCTTGGAATAATAAAGCCCAAATTTGTGGTATCACAGTTGGAAGTCCTGCTATAATACCAACAAATATAATAATTGATATTCCATTACCAATTCCCTTGTTAGTTATTTGCTCTCCAAGCCACATTAAAAGTGCTGTTCCAGCCATTAGTGATAAAACAACTGTAAATCCTGTTAAATTTCCTGTGTTAATAAATATACCTGAATTTCTATATGATAGATATATTCCAAGACCTTCAACTAAAGCTAAAAATAATGTAAGAATTTTTGTATAACGATTTACTTTTGCTCTACCCTCTTCTCCACCTTCTTTTACAAGTCTTTCTAAAGAAGGAATTACCATTGCTAATAATTGAATTACAATGGAAGCTGTAATATATGGGCTAATTGACATTGCAAAGATAGAGAATCTCGAAAACGCTCCTCCTGATATCATATCAATTAATCCGACTCATTCCATTTGCTGATTGTTTCATATATTCTGATAATGTAAAAGTATCAACAGTTGGAACTGTAATAAAACATCCTAATCTAAATATAACTATTAATAATAATGTATATAGTAATTTCTTTCTAACCTCCGGAGTTTTTAAAGCATTCTTTATGGTGTTAAACAACTAAATCACCTCTGTCTTTCCTCCTAAAGCTTCTATTTTCTCTTTTGCAGCTTTAGTAAATCTTTTAGCTTTAACAGCTACTTTTTTATCTAATGTACCAGTAGCTAAAACTACGATACCATCGTTAATTTTACTAATAATTCCATCAGCCATTAAACTTTCAGCAGTTACTTCTTCTGTTGTTGCTTTATTTAGCATAGTTAAAGTTACTTCTGTATAGTTTTTAGCATGAATATTTGTAAATCCTCTTTTTGGTAATCTTCTATATAATGGTGTTTGACCACCTTCGAAGCCTCTTCTAACTCCACCGCCTGATCTAGCTTTTTGACCTTTATGACCTCTTCCTGAAGTTTTTCCAAGACCTGAACCTACTCCACGTCCTACTCTTGTTCTTGTTTTTGAGTTTGTTGCTGGTTTTAATTCATCTATTTTCATTGCGTAGTTACACCTCCTTATAAAACAGTTTTCATTTTTTTACAGCTTAAGTATATTATATAAATTAAATTTATGCAATAAAAATTTAAATAATATCTTCTACTTTTTTACCTCTTTTTTTAGCAACTTGTTCTATTGTTTGCATTGATTGTAATCCCTTTAATGTAGCGTAAACTACGTTTCTTGGGTTGTTTGTTCCAATAACCTTTGTTCTAATGTCTTTATATCCTGCAAGTTCAAGTACTGGTCTAACACTTCCTCCTGCTATAACTCCTGTACCTTCTGCAGCTGGTTTTAGCATAACACTTGCACTACCAAACTTTCCAAAATATTCATGTGGTATTGTTGTTCCTACAACTGGAACTTCAACTAAATTCTTTTTAGCATCTTCAATTGCTTTTTTTATTGCGTCTGGTACTTCTGAAGCTTTACCATTTCCAACTCCAACATGACCGTTTTCATCACCAACAACAACAACTGCACTAAATCTAAAAGTTCTACCACCTTTAACAACTTTAGCAACACGATTAATTGCTACAACTTTTTCTTTTAATTCTGATGTATTTTCTTGTTGCACTCTTTTTCCCTCCTTTAACATTTATGGATTTTCCCATTTTATATTTTTTAAAATTTTAATCCTGCTTCTCTTGCAGCTTCTGCTAGAGCTTTTACAACACCGTGATATTGATATCCACTTCTATCAAAAACAACAGTATTTATATTTTTTGCAATTGCTCTTTTTGCAATTAAAGTTCCAACTTCATTTGCAGCTTCTTTATTTGAATGTTTTACTTTTACTTCTTTGTCAAGAGTAGAAGCGCTAACTAATGTAGTTCCAGCAACATCATCTATTATTTGTACAAATAAGTTATTGTTACTTCTATATACACATAGTCTTGGACATTCATTTGTTCCGCTTATTTTTCTACGTACTCTTAAATGTCTTCTTTCTCTTTCCATTTTTCTATCTGTTTTAGTAATCACTCTATTTTCACCTCTTTTTCACATCATTTTATTTCTTTCCAGCTTTACCTTCTTTACGTCTAATATGCTCTTCAGCATATTTAATACCTTTTCCTCTATATACTTCTGGTGGTCTTTTTGTTCTAATAACAGCAGCTGTTTGACCAACTAATTCTTTATCTATACCTCTTACAATAATTTGGTTTGGATTTGGAACATCAAAAGTAATTCCAGCTGGTGCTTGCATTTCAACTGGGTGAGAATATCCTAAGTTCATTACTAAATCATTTCCCTTTTTTTGTGCTCTATATCCAACACCATTTATTTCTAATTCTCTTTTATATTCATGAAGAACACCATTTATCATGTTGTTGATTAATGTTCTTGTTAAACCATGTAAGCTTCTATTTTGTGGTTCATCATTAGGTCTTTCAACCTTGATTATATTATTATCTATAGAAACTTTTATATTGCTATTAATGTCTCTTTCTAAGCTTCCTTTAGGTCCTTTTACAGTAATATGTTGTCCATCAAGTTTAACTTCAACGCCTTCTGGTACTGTAATAGGTTTGTTTCCTATTCTTGACATTGTTTTCCCTCCTTCTTTTTAATGTTTGTACGACTTATTTTAATCGCTATTTAAATTACCATACGTATGCTAATACTTCTCCACCTAGTCCTTCATTTCTAGCTTCTTTGTCAGTTTTTATACCTTTAGAAGTTGAAATTAAAGCAATTCCTAAGCCATTTAATACTTTTGGTAATTCGTCTTTTGATGCATATACTCTTAATCCTGGTTTACTAATTCTCTTTAAACCGTCAATTATTCTTGCACCTTTTTCATCATATTTTAAAGTGATTCTAATAATTCCTTGAGCATTATTTTCACTTTCTATTTCTTCTACAGCTTTTATATATCCTTCTTTTAATAAGATATTTGCAATTGATTTCTTCATATTAGATGAAGGAATGTCAACTGTTTTATGCTTTGAACTATTTGCATTTCTTATTCTTGTTAGCATATCTGCTATTGGATCAGTTGTAACCAATTTTCCTACCTCCTTTTTTACTATTTGTATGTATTTTCTTAAAATTAATTATCAAAGCTAAAGTGTACTACCAGCTGGCTTTTTTAACACCTGGTATTTCTCCTTTATGAGCTAATTCTCTAAAACATACACGGCATATTCCAAATTTTCTTATGTAAGCATGTGGTCTACCACATATTTTACATCTATTATATTCTCTTGTCTTGAATTTTTGTTCTCTTTGTTGTTTTACTTTTAATGATTTTTTAGCCATCCTTTATACTTCTCCTCCTTTTCGACTAAAGTCTCTGGGACCAATTATTATTGACCATTCTTCACTATGGTATTTATATTTTAATTTTGAGAAGAGTCCCTTTTATTTTTTACCACTAGTGAATTAATTATTGTTTAAAAGGCATTCCTAGAAGAGTTAATAATTCTCTTGCCTCTTCATCTGTATTTGCTGTTGTAACAAATATAATGTCCATTCCTCTAACTTTATCAATTTTATCATATTCAATTTCAGGGAATATTAATTGTTCTTTTATACCCATTGAATAATTTCCTCTACCATCAAAAGAACTTGTAGATACTCCTCTAAAATCTCTAACTCTTGGAAGCGCAACATTAAATAATTTGTATGCAAAATCATACATTTTACCTTTTCTTAATGTTACTTTACATCCAATATTTACGCCTGCTCTTAATTTGAAAGCAGCAATAGCTTTCTTTGATTTTGTAATAATTGGTTTTTGACCTGTTATTATACTTAAATCATTAACTGCATTTTCTAATGATTTAGGATTTTCCTTTGTATCACCTAAACCTATATTAATTACTATTTTCTCTAGTTTTGGAACTTGCATAACTGATTTATAATTAAATTTTTTCATCATTGCTGGTATAATTTCTTGTTCATATTGTTCTCTTAATTTTTCCATAAGTCTTTAATAGACCTCCTTTCTTATTTTATTTTTGCACCACATTTTTTGCATACACGTACTTTTTCATCTTTTTCAACTTCAAAACCTATTCTTGTTGCTTTACCACATTTAGGGCATACAACATTTGCTTTGCTTGAATGTATTGAACATTCTACTGGAATAATTCCGCCTTCTTCTCCTTGTTTTCTAGGTTTTACGTGTTTTTTTCTAATATTAACACCTTTTACAACTATTTTATTAGTTTTTGGTATTACTTCTAAAACTTCTCCAGTTTTTCCTTTATCATTTCCTGATAAAATTTGAACTTTATCACCTTTTTTTATTTTTAGCATTATTTTCACCTCTTCTTTTCGGTAATTTTATTTGTTATTATAGAACTTCTGGGGCTAAAGATAATATTTTCATATATTCTTTATCTCTTAATTCTCTTGCAACAGGTCCAAATATACGAGTTCCTTTTGGATTTCCGTCTTCTTTTATAATAACTGCTGCATTTTCATCAAATCTTATATATGATCCGTCTGCTCTTCTTGTTGGTTTTTTTGTTCTTACTATAACTGCTTTTACAACATCACCTTTTTTTACAACGCCACCTGGTGTCGCTGTTTTAACAGAAGCAACTATAACATCACCAATTCTAGCATATTTTCTATAAGATCCACCTAGACATCTGATACACATAATTTCTTTTGCACCAGTATTGTCTGCTACTTTTAGTATTGATTGTTGCTGTACCATTATCGATAGTACCTCCTTTTTTTATTTTTATTTTATTACTGCCTTTTCAACGATTTCAACTACTCTCCATCTTTTATCTTTTGATAAAGGTCTTGTTTCCATAACTTTTACTTTATCTCCAGCTTGGCATTCGTTTTTTTCGTCATGAGCTTTTAATTTATAAGTTCTTTTTTGAACTTTTCCATAAGTCTTATTTTTTTCACTTGTTTCAACTGCGACAACAACTGTTTTATCCATTTTGTCAGAAACAACTGTACCAATCATTACTTTACGAAGATTTCTTTCTTCCATCTCTGATTAATCTCCTTTCTTTCATTTTAAATCTTAAGACCTTTAAATGAAATTAGTTTTCTGCTTTTATTTCTCTTTGTCTTAATTCTGTTTTTACTCTTGCAATGTCTTTTCTCACTTCTCTGATTTTCATAGGATTATCTAAACCATTTGCTTTTTTTGTAAATCTTAATTTAAATAGCTCTGATTTTAATTCTCCTAATTCCTTTTCTAAGTCTGGTGAAGACATTTCTCTTATTTTATTTATCTTCATCACTATCACCACCTATTTCAGTTTCCTTTTTAACAAATTTACACTTAACAGATAGTTTATTTGCAGCAAGTCTTAGGGCTTCTCTTGCTGTTTCTTCAGGAACTCCTGCTATTTCAAACATTACTCTACCTGGTTTTACAGCTGCTACCCAGTATTCTACGGCACCTTTACCTTTACCCATACGAGTTTCAGCTGGTTTCTTTGTTATTGGTTTATCTGGAAAAATTTTAATCCAAACTTTTCCACCTCTTTTTATATAACGAGTCATTGCAACACGGGCTGCTTCAATTTGATTAGAAGTTATGAAACCAAGATCTAATGATTGAATACCATATTCACCATCTGTAACTTTGTTTCCTCTTGTTGCTTTTCCTCTAATTCTACCTTTTTGCATTTTTCTATATTTTGTTCTTTTTGGCATTAATGGCATTATTTGTCTCCTCCTTCCATTTTTGCTTTTTTAGCTGGAAGAACTTCACCTTTATAAATCCAAACTTTAACACCGATTTTTCCATATGTTGTATCTGCTTCTGCAAATCCATAATCAATATCTGCTCTTAAAGTTTGAAGTGGTATTGTACCTTCTTTATAGAATTCAGTTCTAGCCATATCTGCTCCACCTAATCTACCAGATACAGAAGTTTTAATTCCTAAAGCACCTGCTTTCATAGATTTTTGCATACATTGTTTCATTGCTCTTCTGAATGAAATTCTTCTTTCTAGTTGTCCTGCGATATTTTCTGCAACTAATTGTGCATCTGTATCAACATTTTTAACCTCAACAATATTTAAATTTACTTCTTTATTAATCATTTTTTGTAATTGTGCTTTTAATTCTTCTGCAAGATTTCCACCTTTTCCTATTACTAGACCTGGTTTTGCAGTAAACACATTTACCTTTACAAATTTAGGTGTTCTTTCAATTTCAATTTTTGAAATTCCACTAACATATAATTTCTTTTTTACATATTTACGAATCTTATTATCTTCTACAAGATAATCTCCGAAATTTTTAGAGTCTGCATACCATCTTGAACTCCAATCTTTAATAACGCCTACTCTTAATCCATGTGGATCCATTTTTTGTCCCATTTTAAATAAATCCTCCTTTCTTTTACACTCTTTCTTTTAATACTATTGTTATATGACTTGTTCTTTTTCTTATTCTAACTGCTGAACCTTTTGCAGCTGGTCTAATTCTCTTTAATGTTGGACCTTGGTTTGCATAGATTTCAGCAACATATAATTTTTCATGAGCCATATTATGATTATTTTCTGCATTTGCTATAGCTGATTTTAATAATTTTTCAACAATTTCAGATGCAGCTTTTGGTGTGAATTTAACTATAGCTAGAGCTTCATCAACACTTTTTCCTCTTAATAAATCTGCTACGATTTTAACTTTTCTAGCTGAAATTCTAGCATATTTAAGAGTAGCAATAGCTTCTGGCATTATAACTTCTTCCACTTTATTTCCCTCCTTGTATAATCGATTAACTTTTAGCATTATGTTTTATGCTTTTTAGTCCGTTATCTCTTATTTTTTAGTTGTTTTTTCTCCAGCATGACCTTTAAATGTTCTTGTTGGAGCAAATTCGCCTAATTTGTGTCCTATCATTTCTTCTGATATATATACTGGCACATGTTTTCTACCATCATGAACAGCTATTGTGTGTCCAACCATTTGTGGGTATATAGTAGAAGCTCTTGACCATGTTTTTAATACTTCTTTTTTACCAGTTTCATTCATAGCTTCGATTCTTTTCATAAGTTCAGGAGCTACATATGGAACTTTTTTACTAGATCTTGACATAAGTATTTATTTCCTCCTTTACTTTCTTCTCTTAACAATAAATTTATCAGATTGTTTATTTTTCTTTCTTGTTTTATATCCAAGAGCTGGTTTACCCCAAGGTGTCATTGGTCCTGCGTGTCCTACTGGTGCTCTACCTTCACCACCACCATGTGGGTGATCTACTGGGTTCATTACAGATCCTCTAACTTCTGGACGTTTACCCATATGTCTGCTTCTACCAGCTTTACCAATTTTAACATTTTCATGGTCTGTATTTCCTATAGTACCTATAGTTGCTCTACATACAGCCATTATTAATCTCATTTCTCCTGATGGAAGTCTAACGTGAGCATATTTTCCTTCTTTTGCCATTAATTGTGCTTCTTGTCCTGCTGCTCTTACAAGTTTTCCACCTTGTCCTGGATTAAGCTCTATATTATGAATCATTGTACCAACTGGAATATTTTCAATTTTCATACAGTTACCTGGTTTAATATCTGCTTTTTCACCTGATATTACTTTGTCACCATCTGTTAATCCAAGTGGTGCTAAAATATAGGCTTTTTCACCATCTTTGTATTCAATTAATGCAATATTGGCACTTCTGTTTGGATCATATTCAATTCCAAGTACAGTAGCTTCCATATCGTCTTTTTTTCTTTTGAAATCAATAATTCTATATTTTTGTCTGTTTCCTCCACCTTGATGACGTACAGTTATTCTACCATATGAGTTTCTTCCTGAATTTTTCTTCTTTGTTGCAAGTAAAGATTTTTCAGGAGTCTTTTTTGTAATTTCATCAAATGTAGAAACTGTCATATTTCTAAGTGATGGAGTTGTTGGGTTAAAATGTTTCATTCCCATTTTCTTTCTCTCCTTTTTTATGTCTTAATTTTACGGATTTTTTCCTGCTCCGAATGCAGATATTCTTTATTATCCGGGCTCTATCCCGATATCATCTTTATAAATAGTTTGGCAAACTATTAAGCTCCCATAAATTCATCAATTGAATCTTTATATTTTTTAGAAATTTTCTTTGCTTTTCCACCTTTTGCTAAGTAAGATTTTTCTTCTGGATTTGTATCAATCATAACGATTGCTTTTTTCCAATCTGATGTTTTTCCAACACTTCTTCCTACTCTTTTTTCTTTTCCTTTTACAGTCATTGTATTTACTTTTAATACTTTTACTTCAAAAAGTTTCTCTACAGCTTTTGCAATATCAATTTTTGTTGCTTTTTTATTTACTTTAAAGGTATACTTTCCTTCTTGTAATCCATCATTACTTTTCTCTGTAATAATTGGCTCAATTATAATATCTTCTGGCATCATTTATGCGTACACCTCCTCTAATTTTTTAACAGTATCTAAAGTAATTACTAAGTTTTTGTATTTTAATAAATCATAAACATTTATTGTATTTACTAAACTTGTTTTTACTCCTTCAATATTTCTTGCAGATTTTTGAACGTTTTCATTCTTTTCAGGTAATACTATTAATGCTTTACCTTCTACTTTTAAGTTTGTTAAAGCTTTAGCCATTTCTTTTGTTTTAATTTCTTTAAGTTCTAAATTATCAACAACAAATAATTCATTTTCTAAAACTTTTGAACTTAATAATGATTTAATTGCAAGTCTCTTTTCTTTTTTATTTACTGTATATTTGTATGAACGTGGTTTTGGTCCTAGTGCAATACCACCTTTAATCCATTGTGGAGCTCTTATACTTCCTTGTCTTGCTCTACCAGTACCTTTTTGTCTCCATGGTTTTCTTCCACCACCACGAACTTCAGCTCTTGTTTTTGTGCTTTGAGTACCTTGTCTTTGATTAGCTAAAAAGTTAACTAAAACATTATGTACTACAGCTTCATTTGGTTCAATACCAAAAATTTCTTCTTTTAGTTCTACTGACTTAACTTTCTTTCCTTCTATATTGTATACATCAATACTTGGCATTTTTTTTTCCTCCTTCCTTATGCTTTTACACTTGTTTTTAATTTTAATATTGCGCCTTTAGCTCCTGGTACACTACCTTTAACTAAAATTGCATTTTTGTCTAAATCTACTTTTACAACATCTAAGTTTTGTATTGTTACAGTAACTCTTCCCATATGTCCTGGAAGTTTTTTACCTTTAAATACTCTACCTGGAGTTGATGTTGGTCCCATTGAACCTGGTCTTCTGTGATACATAGATCCATGTCCCATAGGTCCTCTAGATTGTCCATGACGTTTAATAACACCTTGGAATCCTTTTCCTTTTGAAGTTCCTTGTACATCAATTTTGTCTCCAGCTACGAAAGTATCAACCTTTATTTCGTCTCCTACATTAACTCCATCGATTGCATCTACTCTAAATTCTCTTAAATGTTTCTTTAAAGCTAATTTTGCTTTTGCAAAATGACCTTTTTCTGGTCTATTTAATTTGCTTTCTTTTACATCACCAAATCCTAATTGAATAGCATTGTAACCATCTGTTTCTATAGATTTAACTTGTGCTACTACGCAAGGACCAGCTTCTATTACTGTTACTGGAATAACTTTTCCTGCTTCGTCGAAGATTTGAGTCATTCCAACTTTTCTTCCTATTAATGTTTTCATTTTCAAATTTCCTCCTAACTATTGGCTGATATAAATGACTTTTCATTTTTACTTATCAGCTTGGTTTTAATTTTCTTTTTAAGGTTTTTTAATTTTTAAGTTTCATAATTATAACTTAATTTCAATATCAACACCTGCTGGTAAGTCTATTTTCATTAGACTGTCTACAGTTTTTTGTGTTGGATAAAGAATATCAATAACTCTTTTATGTGTTCTCATTTCAAATTGTTCTCTTGAATCTTTGTGTTTGTGTGGAGAACGTAATATTGTTATTATTTCTTTTTCTGTTGGTAGTGGAATAGGACCTGAAACCTTTGCTCCTGTTCTTTTAGCAGTATCTACTATTTTTTCAGCAGACTGTTCTAAAACTACATGATCATAAGCTTTTAATCTTATTCTGATTTTTTCGCTTGCTACCGCATTTTTTGCTACTGTTGCCATGTAAATTTCCCTCCTTAAATATTTTATTTTTGGTCGGAAAGTTATAAACGCACCCTGGTGTTTCTTATTTTTCAATAGAAAAGCCCAAGTTTGCATGAATATTCTTGGGATAAGTGCTTTAATATTTATAAAACTTACCGCCTTGGTCTAAGCCACGACATACTCCATAAGAGTTCCCTCCAACCCTTTATTTCAAAGGTTGTAGCCACATCTTACTTCATCGCTAATCTTACATGCCTTACTATTATATACTGTTTTTTCAGTAAAGTCAACCCATTTTACCCTTATTTTTACATTTTTTATTTAAAAAACATTAAAACGTTAATTTTAGTATACAAAAAAGATACCCTATATTTTAGGATATCTTTTTATTTATTATTCTGCTGAATCTTCTGCATTAACTTCTTGCACAGCTTCCTCAGTTTCTGGGGCATTATATTTTTCGAATATAGCATCTTCTATTTTCTTTCTTGTGTCAGAATTAATAGGATGAGCTATATCTTTGTGTTGCCCATTTAAAGTTTTTCTGCTAGGCATAGCAATAAATAATCCATTAGGTCCTTCGATTACTTTGATTTCATGAACAACGAATTCATTATCAAAGTAAACAGAAGCAACAGCTTTCATTCTGTTTCCTGAATTTACCTTTTTTAAATGTACATCTGTAATTTGCATTTTGAGCACCGCCTTCCAATGTTATAAAAATTTTGTACATAATCTTTTGTATGTACAAGTATATTATTCACCAAAAAGATTTTTTTTCCTTCTTATTTTTACAATTTTATTATAATTTTATATTTATACTTTAATTTTTTTTAAAATATTTTTTCTTCAATAATAATAATACGGTTTTAAATGTATTATTTAACAATTTCAGTAAATAATACATATAATAAGTATAATCTTAAATCTCTGCTATACACTTTCCATTCATCTATATTTTTAAAAATTTAAATAATTAAATTATAATTTTTATACTGCAGTAAAAAGTTATAATTATTATCAAAAGGATAATTAAAATAATAATAAATAATGACTATAAATTTGAATAATTTAGTATAAATTATTGAAAAATAGGAGTTTTAAGTATATAATTACGAATATAAAATAAAGGAGCGTGGCAATTTTGGCTAATTTAGATGAATTAAGACAATATAAAAATATACATATGCTTGGAATAGGTGGTACTAGTATGAGTGGTATTGCCGAAATATTGAAAAATTGGAATTTTAATGTAACAGGATCAGATTCAACTCCTTCTGAAAACACAGACAAATTAATAAAACATGGTATAAAAGTTACAATTCGGTCATGATATTCGGAAGTTTATCTAGATCAGATGTTGTTGTTTATTCTGCTGCTATACCTAAAGATGATATTGAAATGCAAAAAGCTCATAGTCTTCATATACCTACAATTGAAAGAGCAGATTTTTTAGGTATTATTACAAAAGCATTTAATGAAACTATTTGTGTGTCTGGAACACATGGAAAATCGACAACTACTTCTATGTTATCAATATGCTTTTTAGAAGCTTGCATGGATCCATCTGTTCAAGTTGGTGCTATTGTAAAACAATTAGATGGAAATTATAGAGTTGGAAACAGTGAGTATTTTATTTTGGAAGCTTGTGAATATGTTGAAAGCTTTTTAAAATTTTACCCAAAAACCGAAGTTGTTTTAAATATTGATAATGACCATTTAGATTACTTTAAAGATATGGATCATATTATTAATGCTTTTATTAAATATGTAAAATTACTACCTGATGATGGTTTGTTAGTTTTAAATGCAGATGACGTAAATTGTGCAAGTCTTTTCCGTTTTACAACTGCAAAAACAGTTACTTATGGCATTCAAAACGAGCATGCAAACTTCGTAGCACGAAATATAAACTACGATGCTAACGGATTTGCAAGTTTCGATGTATACTATAACAACACATTTTATAAATCTTTCAAATTATCAGTTCCAGGTATGCACAATGTTTTAAATGCTCTTGCATGTATTTGTGTTTGCCATTCATACGGATTAGAAAAAGAAGATATAAAAAACGGTTTATTAAAATTCACTGGTGCCCATAGAAGATTTGAATTTGTTGGCACTTATAATAACATTAAAGTTTATGATGATTATGGTCATCACCCTACCGAAATTGAAGCTGTTGCAAATGCTTTAAAAAAGAAAAAGTACAATCAATCTTGGGTTATATTCCAACCACATACTTATAGTAGAACTAAGGCTCTACTTCATGATTTTGCAAAAGCTTTAACAAACTTTGATAACATTATTATTACAGATATTTATGCTGCAAGAGAAAAAAATAACTGTGATATCACATCTAAAGATTTAGCAAACGAAGTCGCAAAACTTGGTAAAAAAGCATATTATATTAAGGACTTTTCTGAAATTGCAAATTTTATAAGAAAAAATGCTATTGGAAATGATATTGTTATAACTCAAGGTGCTGGTACTGTAACAAAAATTGGTCCAATGATTATAAACAAAAAAGAAGTATAATTCCAATACTTCTTTTTTGTAATACTTAATTTTTATAATCTACTACATTTAATATAGGATAATTAAATTCTATTTCTTTAATATCTTCTGATAGTCTTCCAATCTGTTTATGATTTTTTTCTATCTCAGTAGACCCTTTTAAAAAATATTTATATTTTAGATCATTTGTTATTTTTCCTTTTCCAATTATAATTGGATCATCCCAAGTAGTATCTACTGCATACCAGTTTCCTTCTATATAAACTGCATTCCATGCATGCTTTTGTGTATCTCCATTTTCATTGGTAACATCTCCGCAAATAATAACGCATGGTACTTCAAGTTCATCTAATAAATATTTATATGCTTTTGCATACCCTTCACAGACAACTTTGTTTTCAACGATTGCTCCATAAATATTATTATTATTGTTATTTTGCATATTAATATCATAGTCAATATTGTCAATTAGCCAATTATGTATATATAATGCCTTGACAAAACTACTACTGTCACTTGGTATGTCTTTAATTATTTCTTCTTTCTTTTTTGTAACCTGATTTGTACGGTTCTTGACACTATATGTTGCATTTTTCTGATTATTTGAATTTTCTTTGTTATTTAGAAAAAACTCATATGTTGTCTTTTTTCCAATAGTAATTGCTTTAGTAGTTAAGTAAATGTTTTCTACATTTACGCAAAACACTTCTGGATGATCTAATCTAAAAGCACTCCACGCATTTTGAAAAGATAAATTTATTACTTCTTTTCCATTTGCTTCCTTCATTGCATTTGATAGATTATTTGATAATTTAATTTCAGAGTTTCCAGTTTCAATTTTATCAATATTATCTAATATACTTTTATAAATAATTTTTGAATAGACATCTAATTGTTCGTAATAATAATTATCTAGCTTACCTATGTATTCACCATCCACAACTGTATCTTTACTACTTTTTAATAATCTTTTTATTTCTTCTTCTGAATATATATCTTCACTATCACCTGTAATATTGTTTTTTACTGAAACTGTTATATCTGTCAGAAATTCCTTTATTTGATTATTATAGCATCTTACTATATAACTAGTTGATATAATTATTATTAAACATATTAAAATTTTAATCGTTTTTTTCATATATAATTAATCCTCTTTTCCATTATTATTATACCATATATCTTATGAATTAAAATAGAGTTTTTATTATATTTATGATAAGTTACTATCTTTACTAAATTTATTGTGAAAAACCTTTTTAAAAAAATTATATAAAATATAATTAATAATTTTAATTTACTAAAACTTTTAAAGCTCAAATATGTAAAAATTTTTCATCTTACATATTTAAGCTTTAATTTTTAAACTACTAACTATAAAATATCTATACTATTAGTTTATGCAAACTTCAGTTATGATATTAGTAATATATTATATTTTACTTGCAGAATCTGTGTTTACCAATTGTAACTGTTTGTGGTCTAGACCATATCCACTTATTGGTTGCAGTTGATGGATTAAAGTAATAAATTGCTCCATATGATGGATCCCATCCATTTAAAGCATCTCGAGCTGCTTTTCTTGCAGTATCATTAGGAGTTAGATTTATTTGTCCATCATTCACAACATTAAATGCTCCACTTTGATATATTACTCCTGCTATACTATTTGGAAAAGATGAATTTTTGACTCTATTCAAAACTACAGCGCCCACTGCAACTTGCCCAGTATAGGGCTCTCCTCTTGCTTCTCCATAAATTAATCTGCTAAGCAAATTTAAATCGCTTGAGTTTGTGCTAGAATTACCAGTTGATGTATTAGATGATGAAAAAATTCCCATTGCTTCTAATGTCTTCTTACCTGCTATTCCATCTGCTACAAGTCCATTTTTGGATTGAAACCACTTAACTGCTGAAAGGGTTTGACTTCCATATATTCCATCTACATTTCCACTATAATATCCCCATCTTTTTAATTTTGTCTGAATTTGTATTACTTCATTTCCTCTGGAACCGTATTTGGATAATGCTAATATTTCATCATTTCTAAAGAAAACGTTATAAGATATAAAAAGAATGAATATACTTCCGATAATAAAAATATTCCTTACTTTTTTATTTTTAAACATAAAATTTCACCTCATTTATTCCATATTTTTTCCTAAAAGAGGTGAAATTATACTTTATAATTTAAAATATACCTATTATATTACCTTTTTCATCAATATCAATTTTTTCAGCAGCAGGTCTTTTTGGAAGTCCTGGCATAGTTAACATTTTTCCGAGTATAAACTACTATAAATTCAGCACCAGCCTTTATTTCAATATCGTTTATATGAATATAGAAAGGCTCCTTGCATTCTAAATTCTTTGGATCATCTGAAAAAGAAAATGGAGTTTTTGCAATACAAATAGGCAGTTTTTCATATCCTAATTTTTTTATTTTTTCTATTTTATTTTTAACATTTTTTGAACATTTAATACCTTCTGCTCCATAAATCTCAACACAAACTTTTCTGATTTTTTCTTCTATAGAATTATGTAATTCATAAATATAATTAAAATTATTATTTAAGTCAGTTAAAGATACAACCTTGCAAGCTAAATCTTTTGCACCTTTAGATCCTTGTCCCCAAGATTCAACTAGACTTATTTGTATGTTATTTTTATTTAAGACTTCTTCTAAAAAATTAATTTCTTTTTTTGTATCATAATTAAACTTATTTATTGCAACAATTACATTTAATTTAAATTTATTTTTTATATTATCTATATGTTTTAGCAAATTATGTATTCCATTTTCTAGAGCAACTAAATTTTCATTTTCAATTTCTTCTTTTTTTGCTCCTCCATGATATTTTAGTGCTTTTATTGTTGCAACGCAAACAACTGCATCTGGCACTTTTCCTAGCTTTCTACATTTTATATCTAAAAATTTCTCTGCTCCTAAATCTGCTCCAAATCCAGCTTCTGTAACAACATAATCAGCTAATTTTAATGCCATTTTCGTTGCAATTAAACTATTACATCCGTGTGCAATATTGGCAAATGGTCCACCATGAATTATCCCCGGAGTATGTTCTAATGTTTGAACTAAGTTGGGGTTAAATGCATCTTTTAATAGTACAGTAAGTGAGCCTTCAGCTTTTAAATCTTTTACTTTAATAGGCTCTTCCAGACTATTATAGCCTATTATAATATTGCCAATTCTTCTTTTTAAGTCCTGTAAGTTTTCAGCTAAGCAAAATACAGCCATAATTTCTGAAGCAACAGTAATATCAAAGCCATCCATTCTAGGCTCCATATTTTTTTCACCAGAAAGACCTGTATTTACTTTTCTTAATTGTCTATCATTCAAGTCTACACATCTTTTCCAAGTAACTGTTTTTATATCTAAAGCATTTCCTTGAAAAATGTGATTATCGATAATGGCAGATAGTAAATTATTTGCTGTAGTAATTGCATGAATATCACCTGTAAAATGTAAATTAATATCTTCCATAGGAGCAACTTGAGAAAAGCCTCCCCCAGTTGCTCCACCTTTTAGTCCAAAAACAGGTCCAAGTGAAGGTTCTCTAAGAAGTACTATTGATTTTTTTTCAATTGCCTGCAATCCATCTGCTAAACCAATTGCAGTTGTAGTTTTCCCTTCTCCTAATGGTGTTGGGTTAATAGCTGTTACTAATATAAGTTTTCCGTCCTTATCATCTTTCTTTTTTTCATAAACACTGTAATTTATTTTTGCTTTATACTTTCCATAGCATTCTAATTCTTCTTCACTTATATCAATTTTTTTAGCTATATTTTCTATTTTATCTAATTCAACACTATTTGCAATTTCTATATCATTCACTACTAATCATCTCCTTTTAGATGTTAAATAATTAGTCCAACTATAATTCCTATTATTGCTCCAACCACCACTTGTGTTGGTGTATGACCAAGTACCTCTACTAGCCTTTCTGATACTTGCACTCCTGATAGCCCTGGTGTTTCAATTATCTTGTTTAATAATTTAGCCTGTTTTCCTGCCGCTCTTCTAATTCCAGCTGCATCATACATAACTACAAAAGCAAAAACCACAGACACTGCAAATATTGGTGTTTCAATACCTTGTGATTTTCCAACCATTGTTGCCAAACATGTTACCACCGCTGAATGAGAACTTGGCATTCCTCCGGCTCCCATTATTCTTTTAAAATTAAACTTTTTCGTTTTTACTAAGTCATAAAAAACTTTAAAAGTTTGTATACAAAACCATATTAAAAATGGTGTTAGTAAATATTTATATTGAATAAAAAAATTCATATGCTTCTAATCCCCTTAAAATTAAAAATAACAAGCTAAAGTATAGCTCAATTTGATTCTATGTTAAAATCTTGTTCTTTTATTTCATCTTCGTTTTCTAAAACTAACATTGAAATCTTTTTTTCTGCTTTATTTAAAATCTCATTACATTTTTTTGAAAGTTTAATTCCTTCTTCAAACTTTTCTACAGATTCATCTAGGTTTAATTTTCCGCTTTCTAATTCATTTGCAATGCTTTCTAGACTTTTCATAATATCTTCAAAACTCATATTATCTATTTCCAATTTAATATTTCCTCCTATTGTACTTCAAATTCTCCAGTTTCTACGTTTACTGCATACCATGCAAAAATTGCTGTTGTTGAAGAATCGTTTACTGTAACTATATATCTACCCTTGGCGTCAATTCCCATAGTTACAAAATAAACGCCTTGTTCATTTCCCCAATTTTTCTTCACAATATTAATTGCTTTATCTTCATTTGTCGCACCTGTAATTTCACTGCTATTATTATTTGATATATTTTCATTTTTTTTGTTCTCAGTAGTATTATTTTGTATTTCATTTTCTTTATTATCTACAACGTTTTCTTCTGTATTTTTAACCTCATTTTCTGAGTTATTAGTGTTAACAGTATTATTTTCTATTTTGTTCTCATTATTCACACTATTAGAAACTGTTTCAGAAGAATTGTTTTGTTTAATAATTTTATATCCATAAAATATCATTACAATCGCAGTTATTATTATTGCTACAATGATTATAATATCTAAAATTTTATTCTTCATTTTTATTTTTCTCCTTTTTCTAATATTTTTGCTCTTGAGAAGCCATCAATAAATCTAATATCTATCTCATCGTCTACTTTTAATTCATTTATTGATTTTAATACTTCTTTTCCTTTTGTTGTAATGCAATATCCTCTTGTTAATGTTTTAAGTGGACTTAAAGCATCAACTTTTGAAATTAATTTTATTGCTTTTTCTTTTTCTTTTACAATTCTGTTTGTAGTTGCCAGATGCATTTGTTTAATTATATTATCTAAGATAATATAATTATCATTAACCTGTTTTAGAGGATCTTTAAATGCTCTACTAGACATGCATTTTTCATATCTAAGTTTCATTATCTCTAATTTTTTTCTTAATGCTTGTTTATATCTTACTTCATATATATGTATTTTTTCTTTAATATCTTCTATATTAGGCACTGCAAGTTCTGCCGCAGCCGAAGGAGTTGGTGCTCTTAAATCTGCCACAAAATCTGATATTGTAAAATCTGTTTCATGTCCTACTGCAGAAATTATTGGGATTTTTGATTCATAAATTGCCCTTGCAAGTATTTCTTCATTAAAAGGCCATAGGTCTTCCAGTGATCCTCCTCCTCTTGCAACAATTAAAACATCTGCTAACTGTTTATTATTCATAAATTTAATTGCTTCTACAATTTTTATAGCTGCTCCTTCTCCTTGCACTGGAACAGGATATAATAATATATGTACATTTGGATTTCTTCTTGTAGATACATTAATAATATCTCGAATAACTGCTCCTGTATTAGATGTTAAAACCCCTATTGTCTTTGGCATACATGGAATTTGCCTTTTATGTTCTTTTGAAAACAATCCTTCATTTTCTAGTTTTTGTTTCAATTTTTCATATTCACGATATAAATTTCCAATTCCGTCTTCTTGCATTGCTTTTACATATATTTGATATACACCATCTCTTTCAAAAACTGAAATGGAACCAAGTAGAAGTACTTTCATTCCATCTTTCGGGATAAAATTTAAATTTGTAGTATAACCTTTAAACATAATACATTTTATTAATGATTTTTCATCTTTTAATGTAAAATACATGTGTCCAGTATAATGATGTTTAAAATTTGAAATTTCACCTTTTACAAGCACATTATTAAGATATTCATCTGCATCTATTTTGTTTTTTATATATTGATTTAAATCAGATACTGTTATTGCATTATATTCCATTCTAATTATTTTTACTCTCCCTTAATATCATTTTGTTTGATAATACTTGCTAAAACACCATTAATAAAAGCAGGTGATGCATCTTCAGCATATTTTTTTGCAAGTTCAACCGCTTCATTTATAACAATTTTATAAGGAATATTTTTTTCATTTATCTCATAAATTGCAATTTTTAGTAATGTAATATCTACTTTTGAAATTCTTTCTATATTCCATCCTTTTTTTAAATTATCTGAAATAAGTTTTTCAATTTCTCTTTCTTTCGATTTTACTCCAAATAAAATATCTTTTATATAAGCTTTTACTTTTTCATCTTCTATTTCATTATTTTGACAAAATAATTCAAATTGTTCTTCTTCCATTTCTTTTTGAATTTGAGTACTGTACAATAGTTGAAATGCAAGTTCTCTTGAAGCTGACTTGTTCATTTATCATCCCTTAACCTTTCTATTCTTGTATAATATTTTTCGCTGTTTCTATATTTTTCACTTTTACATTAATTTCTTTAACATCTAAATCTGATGCCTTTTTTATGGCTTCTTTTACTTTCACTTGTATATTATTAGATAGTTCCTTCATGTTTGCCTGTTCTTTTGCTAATAAGCTAATATTAATAATAACATTATTTTCTTTGTCAAACTTAACTTTAGTTGTTACTTCTTGAGCACTTTCAAACCCTTTGATTACATTATTTACTAAATTCTCTATGGTTACTTTTGTAATAATAAGTTTTCCTTCTTCATTTTTAAGTAAAATATCATTTTTATAATAATCACTCTTTTTACTTATGAAGAAAATACATCTTATTGACATTAATATAAAAATAACACAAATTGCCAAGGCAATACTGCTATAAATAGTGTTATTTAATACATTCATAATTGAGTTTTGAACTAAATTAATATCAGCCCATCTAAATATCAATAAGCAGAAAATTAACGATAATATTAACATTATAATAGAATAAATTACTAAAATTATTTTCTCTATTAATTTCATTTTATTACCTTCCTTCTTTTGTATTTTTGTAAAACTTTCATTATTGTGTAATTCATATATTGGTTAATTAATTTATAATTTAAGACTTAAAAATGGCACGTGGCAATATTTTTGTAAACCCCCACGTGCCATTTTAACTAATTATTTGCTTCTTTATTTTCTAATTTATTAGTTGTATTTACACCTTGTACATGAACATTAACCTCTTCAACAGAAAGTCCTGTCATAGTCTCTACTGCTTTTTTTACTTTATTTTGAATTTCAAAAGCCACATCTGGTATTCTTGTTCCATATTCTACAATTATATTAACATCAATTTTTGTTGTCTTATCATTTACTTCTACTTTGATTCCTTTTGCTAAATTCTTTTTACCACTTAAAACTTCAGAAATTCCTCCAGCGAAACCTCCTGACATCTCATAAACTCCGTTTACTTCTGAAACTGCAACTCCTGCAATTACAGCTACAACATCATCTGCTATTTTTATATTGTTACTTTGTAATGCAATTTCTTCCTTATCTGTTTTTACTTCTTCATTTTCCATAAAAATTCCTCCTTTAAAAAACTATTAGCTATAAAGCTATTACTGTTTTAATATTTAACAATTTTTATTTTTTGTATATTAAGTATACCAATATATATAAAATTTTACAACTATTTTCGCAATTTTTTCATAATTAAAGTTTATATATATTACTTTACAAATTCAAGTATCTCTCCCACTGGAAGATTATTTCCTCGTAAGTAATCTTTAATATTCATTCTTCTTGCATTTTCTCCTTGAATTTCATTTACACTAATAATTCCATCTTTAGCTTTAATAAAAAGACCAATTTTTTCATCTGATATTAGAATTGTTCCTGCTTCAAGCTCTTCTAAACGATATTTATATGTTCTCCACTGTTCATCAAGATTTATAAGTTCTTCTTCATTTATTACATCTACATTCCAAATTTTAATCTTCTTTTCTTTTAGAAAAGTATAGGCACCCATAATTGGATTTAAACCTCTTACTAGATTTTTAATTTGAGTTGCAGAATATTTTTCCCAATTAATTTGTGCAATTTCTTTTTTTAGCATTGGAGCTAAAGTAAAATTCTCATCTTGTTTTGTTCTTTTTAGTGTTCCATCTTCTATTCCCTTTAATGTTTCTACTAATAGCTTACCGCCGATTTTAGAAAGTTTTTCCCAAAGTTCTCCTGTTGTTTCATTTGCTTCTATTCCGAACTTCTTGTTTTAATAACATATCACCTGTATCCATTCCTTCATCCATATACATTGTTGTTACACCTGTTGTTTTTTCTCCATTTATAACTGCCCATTGTATAGGAGCTGCACCTCTATATTTAGGTAATAAAGATGCATGAACATTTATACATCCGTATTTTGGAATTTCCAAAATATCTTTAGGAAGAATCTTTCCATATGCTACAACACATATTACATCTGGTTTTAAATCTTTAATCTTATTTATAAATTCTTCATTATTTCTTACTTTTACAGGTTGATATATTTTTAAGTTTTTTTCTAGCGCAAATTCTTTTACAGGAGAAGCCATCATTTTAAGTCCTCTACCTTTAGGCTTATCTGGATTTGTTACAACCCCTATAATATTATGTCCTGCATCAAAAATGCTTTCTAGTGACTCTTTTGCAAAGTCTGGTGTTCCCATAAACAATATTTTTAACATAACTCACTCTCCTACTCAATCTAAATCTATAGATTTTAAAGTCCCTGGCAATACCTTATCTACAAATAATATTCCATTCAAATGATCAATTTCGTGTGATAAAGCCTGTGCTAAAAGTTCCTTGGCAGAGATTTTAACTGGTTTTCCATTTTCGTCTAAGGCTTTTACAATGACTTCAGCAGGTCTTATAATTCTTCCAAACTGATTTGGAAAACTTAAACATCCTTCCTCTACTTCTTGTGTTCCTTTTTCCTTTATTATTTCAGGATTTACAAGTTTAATCGGTCCTTTACCATCATACAAATCTATAACCACTAATCTTTTAAGCAACCCAATTTGTGGAGCTGCAAGTCCAACACCATCAAATTTGTGCATTGTATCTACCATATCATCTAAAATCTGTCTTATTTTATCATTTACTTCTTCTACTGTTTTAGATTTTTTTCTTAGTACTTCATCATTTTCTTTTCTTATTTCTCTAATTGCCATATATTATCTCATTCCTTTCTATTACAACATATTATTTGGATTTAAATCAATTATTATCCTTGTTAAATCAGATTTTTTTAGATTATAAAATTCTTCTTGTGTTTCGTTCATTAATTTTATTATAGTATCATCAAATTTACATTTTACAATTATTCTCCATCTATATTTATTTTTTATTTTGTCTATAGGTGATGGAACTGGACTATATAATAAAATTTTTAAATTATCTTGTTTCATTTTTTCTTTCATAAATATATGTATTTTTTTTGAAATTTGTATTACCTCTTTTTCATCTTTTCCCGTAATAAGTAGCATTATTATATCACAAAAAGGTGGATATTTCAAACTTTTTCTCAGTATTATCTCTGTATTGTAAAATAATTTATAGTTTTGCTTTTTGGCATATTCAATGCTAAAACTGTCTGGATTATAAGTTTGAATAATAACTCTTCCTTTTTCTTCTCTCCCTGCTCTTCCTGCTACCTGTGTTAAAATTTGGAAAGTCTTTTCATTTGCTCTATAATCTTCAATATTCAAACTACTATCTGCAGCTATTACTCCTACTAAAGTAACATTCGGAAAGTGATGTCCTTTTACAATCATCTGTGTTCCAATTAATATATCTACATTTTCATTTTGAAATTTACTTAGAATTTTCTCATGTGAGTCTTTTTTTGTAACTGTATCTATATCCATTCGAATTGTTGATGCATTTGGAAAAAGTTTATTTATTTCTGTTTCTAATTTTTGAGTTCCTGTACCAAAATACCTAATATTATTGCTTTTACATTCCGGACAATAGCTTAATACATTTGTTTCATAACCACAATAATGGCATTTTAATTTTTTCTCTTTATTATGATATGTTAAAGTCACATCACAATTTTTACATTTTGCAGTATATCCACAATCTCTGCACATAACAAACGTAGAAAATCCTCTGCGGTTCAAAAATAGTATTGTTTGCTTTTTATCTTTTAGATTTTTTTGTATTTCTTCATGTAATTTGTAACTTATCATTGATCTGTTACCATTTGCAAGTTCTTGTCTTAAATCCACGATTTGTACATCCGGTAAGTCCATTTTATTAGCTCTTTTATTTAGCTCTAATATTTCAATATCGCCGTTTAGACCTTTAAAATACGTATCTAGGCTCGGAGTAGCACTTCCAAGTACCAAAGGAATATTTTTCTTATTTGCAATATAGCTTGCAACCTCTTTTGCATGATATCTTGGTGTCATTTCAGATTTATAAGATTGGTCATGTTCTTCATCAATAATAATAATTCCTAAATCTTTTGCAGGAGCAAATATTGCTGAACGAGCTCCAATTATAATTTTAGCAATTCCTTTTCTTATTTTTTGCCATTGGTCATATCTTTCTCCTAATGAAAGTTTACTATGTAAAACAGCAATTTTTTCTTCTCCAAATCTAGAAATAAAACGATTTACTGTTTGGGGTGTTAATGAAATTTCTGGAACTAGCATAATACTTGATTTTTCTTCTTGTAATACCTTATCTATTAATTGTAAGTACACTTCAGTTTTTCCAGAACCAGTAACGCCAAATAATAAAAATTCAGAATGCATACCATCTTCTATTGCTTCTTCTATTTCTTTATATGCCTTTTCCTGTTCGTCTGTTAATACAAGTTTATTACTTTTAGTTATTTGTTTATTTAAAAATGGATTTCTTTCTACTTCTTTTTCTATGATATTTAAATACCCTTTATTTTCTAATGTTTTTATTATGTTTCTTGATGTATCTGTAAATAATTCTAAATCCGCAATTGGCATTTGGCCATTTCCAATAAGAAATTTAAGTATTTTTATTTGCTTTTCTGATTTTAACTTTTTATTTTCTATATCAATTTCAATTTCTTCTGGTTCTTTTGCCATTTGAACATAATTTATATTTTTTTCTTTTACCCTATTATTAATTACTTTTGTTGTTGTTCCAGGTGGTAACATCAATTTAATTGCATCAGCTAAATTACAAAAGTATCGTTTTTGTATCCATTTAGCAAGCTCTATTTTTTCTTCGTTCAGATATGAATTTTCCACACTTTTTATTTCTTTTACTTTATAATCTGACTTTTCTTTTATTCCAACTACAAATCCCTCTTCTAATCTTTTCATATTTCCAAATTGTAATAATACTCTACTGCCAACTTTAACTTTATCTTCAAGTTCTATTGGAATATTATAATCAAATGTTTTGTCCAAATTTTTTACATTACTATTAATTATAACTTCTGCTATCATATTTTTCTCCTAATAATTTGCATTTATTATACTATAATTTTCGAGAAAAAAAAAGAGAATTAGAATATTATTTCTAATCTCAAATACTGAGTAAACCTATATTACTTAATTTTTCGCTTTTATATGTTAAAACTTCCAAATTTTAAGTATTAAGCCATTTTTGATATTCCTCTTCTATTAGCTTAGCTGTTTTTTCTACAGTACTGTTTGTTGTATCTACAACTAAGTCATAATTTGACATATCTTCTTTTCTAACACCATATAATTTAAAAAAGCGCTCATTCTCTAGTTTGTATCTTCTTATCATATCTGCCTTTTGTTCTTCAATAGTTTCAAATTTTTCTGTTTCTTTTCTATTTTCATCCTCAAAAGCACGTTTTGCAGCAACATCTATATCAACTTTTAAATATATTTTAAATGAGTTTGGTATTGCGTACCATCCAAGTCGCGCGTCTACAATTAAATTGTCATGTGTTTTTGCATATTCTGCTGCACTTTTTTCAATTTGTTGATCTATTTCTGGATGATCTTTTAAATATTCGTTAAAGCTAGTTATATTTAGTCCTTTTTCTTTTGCTAGCTTTCTAACATACTCTCCATTACGATATATTTCATAATTTAAATCTTGTCTTAGAATGTCTGTAACCCTACTTTTCCCACTTGCTAGATCTCCAGCTATTGTAATAATATTCTTTTTCATACTATACCTCTTTTTCAATTTTAACTTTTCCTTCTGCTATTTCATCTGCAGCAATTGTTACAGGTTTTTCATCATTTTTATCTGTTAATTTTTCGCTTCCTGATGCAATTTGTCTTGCTCTTTTTGATGTTGCAATAACAAGTTCAAATCTGTTATCTGCACTTTTTAGTAATTCTGATACTGTTGGTTTTACCATCATAATAAAATTCCTCCTTATTCTTTGCTTTCTTCTATTTCTTCTTTTTCTAATCTTCCAGCAACTGTTTCTGGTTGGACAGCTGACAATATAATATGTCCTGAGTCCATTATAAGAACCGCCCTGGTTTTTCTTCCATAAGTAGCATCTACTGCTGTTTTACTATCCTTTGCTTCTTGAATAATTCTTTTGATTGGTGCTGATTCTGGACTAACAATAGCAATAATTCTATTTGCTGATACAATATTTCCAAACCCTATATTTATTAATTGCATAAAATCACTCTCCTTTATTCAATATTTTGAATTTGCTCTCTAACATTTTCTAGCTCAGTTTTCATTTCAATTACTAAATTTGTAATTTCTAATTTTACTGATTTCGAACCAATTGTATTTGTTTCTCTATTCATTTCTTGAATTATAAAGTCTAATTTTTTTCCAACTGGAAATTCTACTTCTAATAAATGTCTAAATTGTTGAATATGACTTTTTAGTCTTGTTATTTCTTCATCTATAGAACACTTATCTGAATATATTACTGTCTCTTGTGCAATTCTTGTATCATCAATAATTTCTGTCATCTTTAGTTTATTTATTCTTTCCCTTAATTTTACTACATATTCTTCAATAAGTCCAGTAGAATATTCACAAATTTTGGAAACCATGTTTTCTATTTCGTCTATTCGCAAGCTTAAATCGTCTTTTATTTTCTTGCCTTCTGCTATTTTCATATCATCTAAGCTTTTAATTGCCTCTTGCATGCATTTTTCAAGCCCTTGTTCTATTTCTTCTTCTCCTTCTTCTGAAACTTGCAATTGCATAATTTCTGGTATTCTGCATATATCTGTTATTCGAATTTTACTATCAATTTCTGTTTCTTCTGCTAGATTCTTGAATTCACTTATATATAATTTTGCAAGGTCTTTGTTTATTATTAAATTTTTCTTTTGACATCCATAATCATAAAAATTAACTAAAACATCAATTTTTCCTCTTGCAACTTTGTTAGATATAGCCTTTTTTACTTTTTCTTCTAAATAACTAATATTTCTTGGGACTTTAATAGAAATATCACAATATTTATGGTTAACCGATCTTATTTCAACACTATATTCTTTTTGATTCAAATTCAATTTGGCTCTACCAAATCCTGTCATACTTTTCATTTATTCTACCTCTTCTTTTGAAATAACATTTAATTCATTATTTTCTATATTATACTTTCTTTTAGTTAAAATATAGTTTAATAAAATTTTTATTATGTAATATGCAATTGATACTACAGCCATACATATTGTTATTAATAAAAATATATTTTGACTTATAATACACACATATAATAAGGCAATTGTACATATTGCAATACTTAACACTTCAATGCCATATAAGACAATTTTTTTATTCTCCATTTTATACGATTTTTCAAATAGAAAAATAGCTATAACAAGAATAGATACACTAAATACTTTAAGATCAGTTATAAAAATTCCTTTTTCAATATTTTTAAAACCTAAACCTAGAAATAGAAAATATAAAGAAATAGTTATTGCTATGAGACCATTATATATACTTTGCTTTATAATTTTCGTTCGTTCATCATCTGGTAACTTTTTTCTTCTTTCTTCTTTTATTATCTTTCCAATTTCCCCTATTTCCTTTTCTTCAACTTCTAATGTTTTTTCTTCTTTCTCAGCTTCGGTTTGTTCTTCTTTGTTTTTATTATTTTTTTCAACCTTAATCTTCGTATCATCATTTTTTTGCTTATTCGCATCTATCTCTTCATTAACTAATTCATTCTCATTTTTCTTTATTTTAGAGTTATTACTTCTTTTTTTATTAGATTGTTTTTTCTTTTCATTATCTTGCTCTTGCTTTTCTACTGGTTCATCAACTTTTTTATTACTCTTTTCTGATTTTGTCTTTTTTTCTTCTAATTTATTGTTTTGTACCTTTGTTGTTTTTGTGCTAGCATCTTCTTGGCTACTTTTCGTTTTAGTAGTTTTTCTTGTGGCTTTTGGTTTTGTTTGTTTCTTTTTTTCTGCATTTTCTTCCTCAGCTTTAGATTTTGAGCTAGCTTTACTTTTTGTACTACTTTTAGATGTTGCTTTTCTTGCCTTTATTTTATTTTCAGCATCTTGGCTTTCAGTCTCACTTTTTTCTTCATTTAATTGGCTTTTAGCTGTTTTTGTTCTCGTAGTTGTTCTTCTTTTTGTTTTAGCTTTTTCTTGCTTATTACCTGTTTCAACATTATCATTCTTTTCATCCAACATTGTTTTTTCTTGGTCTTTAATAGTATTCTTTTCTTCTAATTTTTCACTCATTTATTTTTTCTCTCCTTACTTTTCAAGCTCGTATTGAATTATACTAGAAATGGCAAGTGGTGCAGTTTCTGTTCTTAATATTCTTTTTCCAAGTGTTATTATTTTAGTATTATTCGTTTTAAGAATTTTAATTTCTTCATCATCTATTCCACCTTCTGGTCCAATAAGTACAGCAACTTTAGGGGAACTGACCTCTTTTAATTTAATTAGCTCTTTTTTTAGAGTGTTTTCTTTTTCTTTTTCATATGCTACTAAAAATGCATCATAATCTTTTAAGACATTAAAAATATCTTTAAATTTTACTATATTATTTATTTGAGTAATCTTATCTCTACCACTTTGTTTTGCAGCAACTTCTGCAATTTTCTGCCACCTTTGTATTTTTTTTGTTTCATCCTTTGGATTCAACTTAACAATTGATCTTTCCATATTTACTGGTGTAATTTCTTGTACACCAAGTTCTGTACACTTCTGAATAATAAGCTCCATTTTATCTGCTTTAGGAAGTCCTTGTAAAATATGTATATATACATTAGATTCTACAGTAGAATTTAACTTTTCTATAATAGAACATTTTATATTACTCTTTTCTACGCTAACTATTTGAGCTTTATAATTATTTCCTGTATCACTATTGCAAACCTGTATACAATCATCAATTTTAAGTCTTAAAACATTTTTTATATGATTTACATCATCTCCTGTAATATCAATATATTCACCTTTTACTTGATTATTTTTAATAAAAAACTTTGGCATAATTACTCCTTCAATAAAATACTTTTATATATTTTATTACACTAATTCATTTTTTTCAACACTCAATTTTATGTAGTAACATTAAATTATTATTAATCATTTTTTTATTCTATTGTTTCTTGAATTGACGCATTATTTGTTACTTTAGTTTTTATTATTTACAAAAAAACTTAAAAGCAAAATACCTTTAAGTTTTTTCATTTTAAAATATTAGAATTTATCCAAAAAGTCCTCTTTTTTTAACTGGTGGTTGTTCATTCATAGTTTTAGCAAGTTGAACTAAAAGCTCTCTTTGTTCTTTGCTTAAACGTTTTGGAACTTGAACTTGTACCTCAAAAATAAAATCACCTTGATAATTTCCATTCACTGCTTTAAAACCTTTGTTTTTTATAACAAACTTTGTTCCTGGTTGTGTACCATCAGGAATTTTGTAATTAACTTTTGTTCCATCTACCATTGGTAGTTCAATGTCGGCACCAAGTGTTGCTTGAGTAAAAGTAATTGGTATATTGCAAAAAACATTGTTTCCATTTCTTGTATAGATGCTATGTTTTTTTACTCTGATATTTATGTATAAATCTCCTTTTTCTCCGCCTTTTGTACCTGGCTCACCTTCGCCTCTTAATACTACTGTTTGGCCATCATCAATTCCAGCTGGAATCTTTACCTTAATTTTAGCTTGTTTTCTTATTGTTCCCTTTCCTCTACAATTTTCGCAGGGAACTTTTATTACCTTTCCAGTGCCATTGCAATTGCTACATGTTCTTGTTGTCTGCATTTGTCCTAGAATTGTATTTTGTACTTGCCTTACTTGACCCGTTCCTCCACAGACATTACAATTTTCAATTGCTGTTCCTGGTTTTGCACCATTTCCATGGCAAACTGTACATGTTTCATTTCTTGAAATATTAATTTCTTTTTCTACTCCCAAATAAGATTCCTCAAAAGATATATCCATATTATATTTTAAATCTGCACCTTTTCTTGGTCCATTATTATTTCTTGAAGTTCTTTGTCCACCAAAGCCTCCACCGAAAAAAGAAGAGAATATATCTCCTAAATCTCCAAAGTCGCTAAATCCATCAAATCCAGATGTTGAATAAGAATAATATCCACCTCCGGGATTTCCTCCTCCAAAACCTGCAGGACCATCTGGTCCAAATTGATCATACATTTTCCTTTTTTGAGGATTTGACAATGTCTCATATGCCTCATTAATTTCTTTAAATTTTATTTCTGCTTCTTTTCTGTTATCTGGATTTGCATCAGGATGATATTTTTTTGCCATTTTTCTGTAAGCCTTTTTTAGTTCTTCATCTGTTGCGCTTTTGTCAACTCCTAATACTTCATAATAGTCTCTTTTCTGTGCCATTGTTTCCTCCCAAAACACAATATTATTTTAAAGAGACAGACAACTAAACTTTTTACAACTTCATGTCTGTCTCCTTATCTTTATTTTCTAATTATTTTATTTATTATTATCATCTTCTACTTTGTAATCTGCATCATATACATTTCCGTTTTCACCTGAACTTTGTCCTTGAGATGCTTCTGCATTATTTTCACCTGTTGCAGCTTGTGCATTCGCTGCATTTTGATTATAAAGTTTTTCTGAAATTGAATAAAATACTGTTGTTAATTTTTCAGTTGCTTGTTTAATAGCTTCTGTATCAGAGCCCTCTAATGATTTTTTAACATTATCTATTTCTGTTTCAACTTTTGCTTTTTCTTCTCCACTAATTTTATCACCTAAATCTGTTAAAGTTTTTTCGCAATTATATACTAAACTTTCAGCATTATTTCTAACTTCGATTTCTTCTTTTCTCTTTTTATCTTCTGCTGCGTGTGCTTCTGCATCTTTTACTGCTTTATCAATATCTTCATCTGTTAAGTTTGTTGAAGCAGTAATAGAAACTTGTTGGCTATTTCCTGTTGCCATATCTTTTGCAGATACATGAACTATACCATTTGCGTCAATATCAAATGTTACTTCAATTTGTGGTACTCCACGTGGTGCTGCTGGAATTCCTGATAGTTGGAATCTTCCAAGTGTTTTATTATATGCAGCCATTTCTCTTTCACCCTGCAATACGTGTACTTCTACACTTGTTTGACCATCAGCTGCTGTAGAGAATATTTGTGATTTTTTAGTTGGTATTGTTGTATTTCTTTCGATTAATTTTGTAAATACTCCACCATATGTTTCAATTCCTAAAGATAAAGGTGTAACATCTAATAATACTAAGTCTTTTACATCTCCTGAAAGAACACCACCTTGAATTGCTGCACCAATTGCAACACATTCATCAGGGTTAATTCCTTTATCTGGTTCTTTTCCTGTTATTTTTTTAACAATATCTTGAACCGCTGGAACTCTTGTTGAACCACCAACTAATAACACTTTATGAAGAGCATCTGCAGTTATTCCTGCATCTTTTAATGCTTGTAATACTGGTTTTTTAGTTTCTTCTAGTAAATCACTGATTAATTCTTCAAATTTAGCTCTTGTTAAGTTTACATCTAAGTGTTTTGGTCCTGTACTATCTGCTGTAATAAATGGTAAATTAATATTTGTTTGTTGCATTCCTGAAAGCTCGATTTTAGCTTTTTCAGCTGCTTCTTTTAGTCTTTGCATTGCCATTTTATCTGTTTTTAAATCAATTCCATTTGATTTTTTGAATTCTGATACTAGGTAATCTATAATTCTTTGATCAAAGTCATCTCCACCTAAGTGGTTATTTCCACTTGTTGCTAAAACTTCGAATACACCATCTCCTATATCTAGGATAGAAACATCAAATGTTCCTCCACCCAAATCATAGATCATGATTTTTTGGTCTTGATCTTCTTTGTCCATACCAAATGCAAGTGACGCTGCTGTTGGCTCATTTATAATTCTTAATACTTCAAGTCCAGCTATTTTTCCTGCATCTTTTGTAGCTTGTCTTTGGCTATCTGTAAAATATGCGGGTACAGTGATTACAGCTTGAGTTACTTTCTGTCCTAAATAATTTTCTGCATCTGTTTTTAATTTTTGAAGAATCATTGCTGAAATTTCTTGTGGTGAAAATTCATCACCTTCAATTTTTACCTTTTCGCTTGTTCCCATTTTTCTTTTTATAGAAATTACAGTATTATCTGGATTTGTAACTGCTTGACGTTTTGCAATTTGACCTACTAATCTTTCTCCATTTTTTGAAAATGCAACTACTGATGGTGTTGTTCTGTTTCCTTCCGCATTTGGAATTACAACTGGTTCTCCACCTTCCATAACTGCAACGCATGAATTTGTTGTTCCTAAATCGATACCTATAATTTTTCCCATTTTTTCATTCCTCCTAATTTTAACTTTCAAAATTTATTTTTTTCTATCATCTTTTGTGCTATATTAATTGGCTACAACTACAAGTGAATGTCTAATTACTTTATCTCCAATAATGTAGCCTTTTCTATATTCTTCTTTAATTTCTTTTTCACCCAAAGACTCATCTGTAACTGTTCCGATTGCTTCGTGTAATTCGGGGTTAAATGTTTTTCCAACACTTTCAATTTCTTTTATGCCATTTGCATTAAGAACATCTTGAAATTGTTTAAGCACCATTTCAACGCCTTGTTTATATCCAGCATCTTCTGTCTTTGCAGATACTGCTTTTTCTAAGTTATCTATTACTGGTAATAATGATTGAAAAATTTCTGAAACCAAAGAATTATAAAGTACATCTCTTTCTTTTTGACTTCTTTTCTTAAAATTATCAAATTCTGCCATTAATCTTTTTAGTCTATCATCTTTTTCTTCTATTTCAGCTTTTTTACTATCAATTTCCTCCATTAATTTTTTTAAATCTTGGTTTGATTCTAAGTTAACTTCATTTTCTTTTTCTTCTTGCATATTATCCCTCACTTTCTTAATATCCATTTAATTTTTTACTAATATATTTCATAACAGAAATTACTTTTGAATAATTCATTCTAGTTGGACCTATAATTCCTATTGTTCCAATATCTTTGTTTGCAATTTTGTGTTTAAATGTTACAATACTGAAGTTTCGCAGTTCATCATGTTCTGTCTCATTTCCTATGTAAACATTTATATCATTTGCAAGTCCTGAATCTAATATATCAAGTACTAACTCTTTTGTGTCTAATACATTAATAAAATTTCTTGCCATTTCTAAGCTCTTAAACTCAGGAAGATCAAATGACTTGTTTGCCCCTTCTAGATATATTTTGGATTCTTCGTTTACAACTTTATTAATTTGCTCCATTATTGGTTTGATAACTTTTAAACTATAATTCATTTCTGAAAATATATATTTTTCAAGTGGTCCATTAATTGTATCTAATGGTTTTCCTTTTAATTTATTGTTAAATATAAAATTCAAGGTTTCAACCTGTTCGTCTTTAAGATCCTCATCAAATTTTATAATTGTTTCTTTTATAATTCCACTATCTGTTAAAATAACAGCCATAAGCATTCTGCTTCCTAATGAAACAAATTTTATTTCTTCTATATTTTGCATATTAGTTCTTGCGCCAATTGCTACTGTTGTATAATGCGTTATTTCGGATATTGTATTTGTTGCAATTTTTGTTAGCTCTTCTATTTCATTTACTTTTGTTTCTAATTTTGAACTAATATACTTGATTTCTTCTAAGCTTATATCATCTTCGTTTATTAATTCATCTACATAAAATCTATAGCCTTTTGCTGATGGAACACGTCCACTTGATGTATGTGGTTTATCTAGGTAACCTACTTTTTCTAACTCTGCCATTTCATTTCGAATGGTTGCACTACTGAAATCTAATCCGTATTTATTAACAATACTTCCTGAACTTACTGGTTCTGCTGTGTTTATATATTCATCAACAATAGCTTGTAATATTCTTTTTTTACGATTATCTAACATTTTTTTGCCCCTCTTTTTAGCACTCTTTTAGTTTGACTGCTAAACTTAATATATATTATATCCAAATTGTGGTATTGTCAATACCTTTTTTCTCATTTTGTGTGAAATTTGTGTGAAAAAAAATTTGAGTATATTTTGATACTCAAACTTTTTCTTAATTAGACTTCTTCAATTTTTAATAGATTTGTTGTTCTTGCTCCGTTTTTTGGGAATCCGCCTGTAATTGCAATTATATCTCCTGATTTTACTCCCATAATTTCTTTTGCTTTTTCTTTTGCAATAGAAATTACTTCATCTGTACTTTCAGAAGCTGGAACTATAGTTGGATAAACAGCATAATTTAAAGCAAGTGAACGTGCAACAGCTTCAGAGTTTGTTGCAGCTAGAATTAAACATCTTGGTTTTAAATTACTAATTCTTCTTGCTGTATCTCCACTTACAGTTGATGCAATAATTAAATCTATATCTAGTACACTTACTGCATTTACAACACTATTTGCAATTGTTTCAGTAATATTAATTTCTCTTTCTGATGCAAATTCATAATCATAGTCATAGTATTCTTCTGTATCTCTACAAATTTCAGCCATGTAACGAACTACCTCTATTGGGAATTTACCAACTGTTGTTTCTCCTGAAAGCATTACAGCATCTGTTCCATCTAGTACTGCATTTGCAACATCTGAAACCTCAGCTCTTGTTGGTCTTGCACTCTTTTTCATTGATTCTAACATTTCTGTTGCAACAATAACAAATTTTCCTTTTTCGCGGCATCTTTGAATCATTAATTTTTGATATTTTGGTAATTGTTGCATTGGAACTTCTACACCTAAATCTCCACGAGCAACCATTATACCATCTGATACATCTATAATAGAGTCTAAATTTTCAACACCTGTTGTACTTTCAATTTTTGAAATTACTTTCATATCTTCTCTATTATATTCTTTTAAGATTTCTCTTGCTGCTAATACATCTTCTTTGCAAGATACAAAAGAAAGGGCAATAAAATCTCCTTCATGTTCACAAGCATAAATTATATCTTCTCTATCAATATCACTAATAAATGGTATGTCTAATTTTACACCTGGTGCATTTAAGCTCTTTTTATTTCCTAATACACCACCATTTATGATTTTACATGTAACTCCATCTTCTTCAACAGATATTACTTCAATTTTCATTAATCCATTTTCTAATAGAACAATTGAACCAACTTTCAAATTGTCAATTGCTTGTGGATGATTTACAGAAATTCTTTCTTCATTTCCTAAAACATTTTCTTTTACTAATCTAATTGTTTTTCCTTCTACTAGAGTAATTTCATCATTTTCAAGCATTCCACTTCTAAATTCTGGTCCTTTTGTATCATATAATATAGCAACATTTTTCTTTGTCATCTCTCTTACTTTATGTACAGATTCTACAACAGCTTTTCTTTCTTCCATTGTTGCATGAGAAAAGTTGATACGTGCTACATTCATTCCTACCTCTACCATTTTGCTCATTACTTCTGGAGCTGTGCTGGCAGGTCCGATACTACAAATAATTTTTGTTTTTTTCATTTTAATACATCTCCTTCAAATTTCAAAAATTTCATCTATTATATATAATTTTCGACAAAAAATCAAGACAAAATCGTCATTTTCTTTTTATTTATAGTCAATATTATAATTACAAATTTAAAAATATTTTACATATTCGTAAAATAATGTTATATTATATTTATATGGAGGTATTGTTATGTCAAATGAAAGTGATTTTAGAGAAAAATATGAATATAAAATTTATAAACCAGATGATATGGAGGCATCATCTCTTTATATGGATTATGTTTCAGAGCAAAAACAGCCATTTATCGCTCTGCTAAATTTCTTTGCAGTTAAAATAGAGTCATTAAAATCCATAGGTACTTTATCAGAACACGTTAAATTCATAGCACGTATTAAGTCTTTAAAAAGTGCTTTAAATAATCATAATTCCGAAAAGCAAAAAAAATTGGATGATATATTTGGAATTACATTTATCGGTGCTACAGAAAAAGAACTTAAAATTTTGCAAAATGAACTGCTTAAATACGCAACAGTTACTAGAGAAAAAAAACCAAAGGCAAGTAATTCTTCTGTTCCGACACATAACGCTAAACATGTATATTATTGTTTAAAAGCAAATACAATACAAGATATTAATAGCTTACAACATGTAGATTATCAAATGGATAAATTTCCAATGTTTGAAGTTCAGTATAAAACAATAGAGCAAGACTATTCTGATACATTTGGAGATACTGCTCACTGGAAATATAAATGTGTAAATCCAGATGAGGTCCAAAAAAAATACAAAAACAATGATTTCAAAGCTGGTTACAATCTACCATTCATGTATGAATATACTAATGGAAGTAAATTAGTGCAACTTTTGGATTATAAAAAAACACTAAAAAAAATGTATCCGTTCTTAAATATGACTTCTGAAAATAGTAAGGAACTATAGAATATATTATATTCATACAAATTAATTTTTGTAATCCGTAACTTTAATTTAAAGTTAAAATGAGATTTATTAAAAAAGAATATATTACAACATTCATTGTATATATTCTTTTTTGTTTTTATTCTCTTTAAATCATATTTAAAACAACCTTTTTAACTTGAATACAGTTCAAAATACTTTCCTCTTTTTTCCATTAATTCTTCATAATTTCCCGCTTCTACAATATTTCCATTTTCAATAACGATAATTCTATCAGCTGATTTTGTAGTTGACAGTCTATGTGCAATAATAAAAGTAGTTGCATCTTTCATCAAACTCGAAAAAGCCTTTTGGACTTTATTTTCAGTAATAATATCTACATTACTTGTCGCCTCATCTAAAATTAGAATAGGTGGATTAGTTAAAATGACTCTTGCTATTGTAAGAAGTTGAAGTTCTCCTTCTGATAATGTTGATTCGTTATTCAAAACAGTGTCATAACCGTTTGGAAGCTTCATTATAAATTCATCAGCTCCTGCAAGCTTTGCTGCATTTTTAATTTCTTCTTCTGAAGCTCTCTTATTTCCATAAGAAATATTATCTTTTACCGTTCCTGTAAAAAGCCTAGTATCTTGTAAAACAATTCCTATATTTTTTCTAAGTACATCTGATGGAATATTTTCTATATTTTCTCCGTCGATTAAAATTTCTCCAGAATTAATATGATAAAATCTCATTATTAAATTAGCAATTGTTGTTTTTCCAGAACCTGTTTTCCCCACAATAGCCACTTTTTCACCTTTTCTTACCTTAAGGTTCATGTTTTCAATAAACTTTTTTCCTTTTTCATATGAAAAAGAAACATTTTTAAATTCAATACTTCCTTGTATTTTTATATCTGAGTTTTTGATAATATACTTTTCCTCTTCTTTTCTTAAAAATTCACGTATTCTTTTAGCTGAAGCAATTGCAATTTGAATTTCTGTAATAATTGAAGTTATTTCTTGAAATGGCCTTGCAAAAAGGTTGGCATATATAAAAAAACTAGAAATTGTACCTACAGTAATTTTTCCTAAACCACATAAAATGACCCCTGTAATTCCAACTATTATATATGTTATATTATAAGCAAATCTTGTAAATGGGTTTGTAAGTGAAGAGTAAAATTGTGCTTTTCTACCTACTTTATACAAATTTTCATTTACATTTTTAAATTTATTAAAAGAAGTACTTTGATAATTAAAATCTGTTATTGTCTTTTTCGATGTAACTCCTTCTTGTACTATACCATTTAAGTAAGATACAATATCTGCTCTGTTTTTAAACATATGATTTGTTTTATTAGTAACAAATTTAGATAAAAAGTACATAATAGGTGCTGAAAAAATTGTTATAATTCCCATAGTAAAATTAATACCAAGCATTATAATAATTGAGCCAAGTATAATACATGCTCCATTTATAATTTTGGGAACACCTTGCATTATTGCTATAAGTATATTTTCTGCGTCCACTGTAAAATATGAAATTATTTCTCCATTACTATTTTTGTCTATATAATTAATAGATAAATTTTGTAATTTAAAAAACAATTCATCTCTTATCGTCTTAATGAATTTATTTGAGGCTTTTACAACTAAAATAGATGATAAAGCATCTAAAACAAATACTAATGCATAAAAGGTAAAAATTTTAATTACATTTTCTATAATGTATGAATTTTCATTTTCTTTAATAACATAATCAATTGTATCTCCTATTAACTTTGGCACAATTAAAGATATTACAGAAGAAATTATTCCAAATACTATTATTATACATAAATAGAATATAAATTTTCTATATATTTTTTTATTCATATAAATTATCACCTACCCACTATTAACTATTTTGCATATTATATATTTCTTGGTATGTTTTACTAATATTATTTATTTTTTTGCTTTCCTCAAAGCTTTCTATTTTTCCATCTTTTAGAACTATTATCTTGTCTGCATACTTTAATGTAGATATTTTCTGCGTTGCCATTAGAACAGTAATCTTATTTTCTTTTGCGTATTGAATTATATTATTTAATACTATTTTTTCTGTTTTTCTATCTAATGCACTTGTTATATCGTCTAATAATAAAACTTTTGGCTTTGTTATAAAAGCCCTTGCAATTGCAATTCTTTGCTTTTGTCCACCTGATAAATTATTTGCATCTTTTTCTAAATAATTATCCATTTTATTAGGCAATTTTTCTACAAATTCTAAGGCGTCAGATTTTTTTATAGCATTTAAAATTTCTTCATCTTTTATATCTTCTCTTCCAAGTAAAATGTTATTTTTTATAGTGTCATGAAAAAATCCTGGTTTTTGTGATAAAAATACTATTTCTTTTTTTAAATATTCTAAATTGTATTTTTTTATATCTTGTCCAAATAAAATAATCTTTCCTGAATCTATATCATAATTTCTACATATTAAATTAAGCAATGTACTTTTACCAGCTCCTGTTAAACCTATTATCCCAATTATTTCACCTGTTTTTATTTCTAGATTAATATTTTCTAATACATTTTTGTCATAATATGAAAAGTTAAGATTTTGCACCTTAATAGCAATCGCATTTTCGTTTATTCTACATATTCGTCCACTTTTTAATTTAGACTCTACTTTCATAATTTTATTTACTCTTAAAAATGAAGTATACGCTCTTGTATAGATTGTAATCAAATTTGCTAAAACAACAATTGCAAGTAACATTTGTGAAATATAATTAATAACTGCTATTAGTTCTCCTTTTTCAAGGCTTCCACTTTGAATTTGAGAACTTGTAAAATAAATTACAAATACAATTGTAATATTTAATATAATTGTTGTAATTGGGTTTAATAAATTAGATATTATACTTGATAACTCTGAGTATTTTTTTGTTTGCTCATTTACTTCCTTAAATTTATTTATTTCCTGCTTTTCCTGTATAAATCCTCTAACAACTCTAACATTAATTAAATTTTCTTTTATTATATTAGTTAGTATATCTAATTTCTTTTTAAATTTCTGATAAAGTGGTGAAGCACATCTTACAATCAAGAATATACAAATTCCAAGTAAAATAGTTGCACCAAATAGAATTAATGCATATTTTTTATTTATAATATAAACCATCGCAAGTGCACAACTAACAATAAACGGTACTCTAATTACGAGCCTTATAAACATTGCAATGGCAGTTTCTAACTGAAATGTATCATTTGTTACTGTATTTATTAAAAAACTTGAATTGAACTTTTCTATTTGCTTTTGGTCTAATTTTAATAATTGCATATAAATATCATTTCTCATTTTTGTTCCATATCCTTGTGAGGCTTTTGCAGCCATATACTGACTAAAACTTGCAAAAGAAACTGCAATTATAGTTAAAAATAGCATTCCAATACCATAATATATAATTTCTTTAGAATTCCAAGTACCAATATTGTTTATTAATTTAGCCATTAGAAACGGTAATGTAACTTCAATAATCGCCTCAAATAATTTAAAAATAGGACCTATTATTAATTCTTTTTTGTAAAATTTAAAATTTTCTATAGTCTTCAAGTTTGTCCCTCCTTTTTTTCAAATTATATTATAATGATGAATATTTTCAATTTTTTTATTCATACTATATTGTAATACATGTATTTATATTAACTTACTGATTTCTGTAAATTTAAACTGTTAGATGCTATTTTTTATGTAGAGGTGAAACAAATGGCATTAGATTATAATATTATTGGTCAAAGAATAAAAAAGGCTAGACAAAATAAGCATTTAACTCAAGAAGACTTAGCAGAAAAGTTAGATGTATCTGTAGCTTTTTTAAGTAGAATTGAGCGTGGTAGTTCTCATATCAATTTAAAAAGATTAAATCAAATTTGTGATATACTTAATATCACTGAAGGTCAGATTTTAAATGGTAGCTCTGGAAATTCTAAAAATTACTTAAATGCTGAATTTAGTGAATTGCTTAAATCTTCTTCATCTGAAGAACAAAAATTAATATATAAAATTGCTCAGGTAATTGTAAATAAAGACTAATTAAATTTAAAAATTAATATGAAATATATACAAAAATTTATATGGCAAGAAAATTGTAAAATTCTTGTCTTTTTTATTGTCATTTTTTTACGCTTATGTTATTATTATCTGTAGCGAAAAAATCATAATTCAAAATAAATTGTACAAAATATTATATTATAGGAGGTTATTATGGACTTTAAACAATGGAATCAATTCAATAAAAATGGTGAATGGACAAATGAAATCAATGTAAGAGATTTTATTCAAGCAAATTATAAACCTTATGAAGGAGATAGTTCTTTTCTTACTTCAGCAACAGACACAACAAAGAAATTATGGAATGAAGTTTTAAACTTATATGAAAAAGAAAGAGAAAATGGTGGAGTTTTAGATGCAGATACTGCCACACCTTCTGGAGTAAATGCATATGAAGCAGGATATATAAATAAAGAATTAGAAAAAATAGTTGGACTTCAAACAGATGCACCACTAAAAAGAGCAATAATGCCAAATGGTGGTATTCGTATTGTTGAAAAATCTTGTGAAGCATATGGTCTAAAAGTTGATGAGGAAACTTCTAGAATTTATCATAAATTTAGAAAAACACATAATGATGGTGTTTTTGATGTATATACACCAGACATCCGTGCAGCAAGAAGTTCTCACCTTTTAACAGGTCTTCCAGATGGTTATGGCCGTGGAAGAATTATTGGTGATTATCGTAGAGTTGCACTTTACGGTGTAGATAAGTTAATTGAAGCAAAAAAAGTTGATTTAGAAATTTTAAATACAGATGAATTTACTGAAAATATTATACGTAGCCGTGAAGAAACATCAGAACAAATTAAAGCATTAGAAGATTTAAAGAAAATGGCTGCTAAATATGGATTTGATATTTCAGTTCCAGCAGAAAATGCAAAAGAAGCAATTCAATGGTTATATTTTGGATATTTAGGAGCTGTAAAAGATCAAAATGGTGCTGCAATGAGTATTGGAAGAACATCTACTTTCTTAGATATATATATTGAAAGAGATATTCAAAAAGGTATTCTTACAGAAGAAGAAGCACAAGAATTAATGGATCACTTTGTAATGAAATTAAGACTTGTTCGTTTCTTAAGAACACCTGAATATAACGAACTATTTAGTGGAGACCCTGTTTGGGTAACAGAAAGTATTGGTGGTATGGGAATTGATGGAAGAACATTAGTTACTAAAAACTCTTTCCGTGTACTACATTCTTTAGTTAATTTAGGACCAGCACCAGAACCAAACTTAACAGTTTTATGGTCTAAAAACTTACCACAAGGTTTTAAAGATTTCTGTGCAAAAATATCAATAGACACTTCTGCAATTCAATATGAAAACGATGACTTAATGAGAATAACTTTAGGTGATGACTATGGAATTGCTTGTTGTGTTTCTCCAATGAAAATTGGTAAACAAATGCAATTTTTCGGTGCGAGAGCAAACCTTGCCAAGACTTTACTTTACGCTATTAATGGCGGAAAAGATGAAAACTCAGGAAAGCAAATTGCTCCAAAATTTGAATCTATAACTTCTGAATATTTAAATTACGATGAAGTAATAGAAAAATTTGATGTAATGATGGACTACGTTGCAAAAATTTATATAAAAGCACTAAATGCAATTCATTATATGCATGATAAATATTCTTATGAAGCATTAGAAATGGCATTACACGATAGAGAAATTTATCGTACAATGGCATGTGGAATTGCTGGGTTATCTGTTGTTGCCGATTCATTATCTGCAATTAAATATGCTAAAGTAAAAGTTATTAGAAATGAACAAGGTCTTGCTGTTGATTATGAGGTTGAAGGAGATTTTCCAAAATACGGAAATGACGATGACCGTGTAGATTCAATTGCAGTTGATATAGTAAAAACATTTATGAGAAAACTTCAAAAACATCAAATTTATAGAGGTGCAACTCCTACCCTATCTGTTCTTACAATTACTTCAAATGTTGTTTATGGTAAAGCAACAGGCAATACTCCAGATGGTAGAAGAGCTGGAGAACCTTTTGGACCAGGAGCAAACCCTCTTCATGGAAGAGATATTCAAGGTGCTCTTTCAGTTATGAATACAATAGCAAAACTTCCATTCGAATATGCATCTGACGGTATTTCATTTACTTTTGCAATTACACCTAATACGCTAGGAAAAGATGATAAAACTCAAGTAAATAATTTAGTTAGTATGTTAGATGGTTACTTTATGCAAACAGGTCATCATATTAATGTTAATGTATTTAACCGTGCTTTATTAGAAGATGCTATGGAACATCCAGAGAAATATCCACAACTTACTATTCGTGTATCTGGATATGCTGTAAACTTTATAAAATTAACTAGAGAACAACAATTAGATGTTATCCATAGAACTATTCATGAAAGAATTTAATTTCTATTTTATGCAGAAGAAGGAAAATCTTTCTTCTGCAATTTTTATATAAAGGAGTGAGATAACTTTGGAAAATATACTCGGAAGAATCCATTCATTTGAAACATTTGGTACTGTTGATGGTCCTGGTATACGCTTTGTTGTTTTTATGCAAGGTTGCTCTTTAAAATGTAAATACTGCCAGAATCGCGACACTTGGGATACAAACTGTGGTACAGCTTATACCGCTCAAGATGTAGTAAATAAAATCTTAAAGTATAGAAATTATTTTGAAACTTCTGGTGGTGGTGTTACCATTAGTGGTGGAGAACCTCTTTTGCAATACCGTTTTTTAATAGAACTTATTACTTTATTAAAAAACGAAAATATACATGTAGCAATAGATACTTCTGGAAATGTGGACTTAAATGAAAAGATGAAGCAATTAATTGATATGACAGACTTATTTTTATTAGATATAAAGTGCATTAATGATGAAATATGTCAAAGTTTGACTGGAACATCAAATAAAAAAGAACTTGCTTTTGCAAGATATTTAAGTGATATTAATAAACCAATGTGGATCAGACAAGTAATTGTTCCAACAATTACTGATAGAACAGAAGATCTAGTTAAATTAAGAGAGTTTTTATCTAGTTTGAAAAATATTCAAAAAATTGAGCTACTTCCATATCATGATATGGGAAAATATAAATGGATAGATGCAGGCTATAAATATGAGCTGGAAGGTATTAGGACTGCTAATTCAAATGATATAGAATATGCAAAAAGAATACTTGGAATAGATTAATTTTTAGTAAATCTTTTATAAACATATAAACACCTTCTTATGACATTTTTGATATATCATAAGAAGGTGCTAATTTTTTAAACCTATGCGTAAGTTTTTCTTCATATTTAATTTTCGTTTATACAAGTTTTATTTCTCTTTGTGCTAACTTATGTGCAAAAAATCTATCATGCGATACAAATAATATTGTTCCTTTATACTCCTGCAATGTTTCTTCTAGAACTTCTCTTGTTCCAATATCTAAATGATTTGTCGGTTCATCTAATATTAAAAAATTAGTTTCTTTTATTACTAGTTTTGCAAGTAATAATCTTACTCTTTCTCCCCCTGATAAATTTTCTAGCCTTTTAAAAACATTTTCTCCAAAAAACATGTATTTAGCTAAAAACGTTCTTATTTCAGTTTGAGTTTTATTATACTCATTTGAAAAATAATCAAAAATTGTTTCTTTTTCGTTTTGAAATTTTATTTCTTGGGGTATATATCCAATTTTCGCAGAAGGATTTATTTTTATGTTTCCTGTAAAATCTAAATCTTTACCCACAATAATATTTATTAATGTAGATTTACCAGAACCATTCTCGCCTATCAATCTAACTTTTTCACCATAATATACTTCCATATTGAAATTATTAAATACTATATTATTTCCGTATTTTTTATTTAAATTTTGGATTATTAATACATCTTTTCCGCTTCGACTTGTTGAATTTATATTAATTGGAAGTTTTCTTTTTTCTACACTTACCTTATCTATTATCTCTAATTTTTCCAGTCTTCTTTCTATACATTTAGCTCTTTTAAAAAATGATTCGTTTTGCTCAATTTGCCCAAAACTTCTTAATTTTTTTATTGATTCCTTCATTTTTTCTATTTGTTTTGTTTGAGTTTTATATTTTTCAAATTGTGCTAAAGTTCTTCGTTCATCTTCTTTAACAAAGTATGAATAATTTCCAAAATATATATAAGTTTTACCTTTTTCTAATAGTATTATTTTATTTACTACTCTATCTAAAAAGTATCTATCATGTGAAATCAAAAGTATCGTTCCATTATACGATATTAGGAAATTTTCTAACCATTCTAATGTTTCTATGTCCAAATAATTTGTTGGTTCATCTAAAAGCAATATACTTGGATTTTTTAAAAGTATTTTAGCTAAGTTTACAATTGTTTTTTCTCCACCACTTAAAGAATTATATGGTTTGTTTAAAAAACTTTCACTAAATTTAAATCCAGAGCATATTTTTTTGAATTTTTCTTCTAATTCATATCCTCCTGAAGCAATATACTCTTCTTGCAATCTTCCATATTTTTTTATTGCATTTTCTATATCTTGGTCAGGATTTGTCATTATTTTTTCTAATTTTTTTAACTTAATTTCTATATTAAAGTATTTTTCAAAACTCCTTTTTAGATATTCTTCAACGTTCAAGCTATCCTTTTCATTTGAATATACTTGTTTTAAAAATCCTATATTTGATTCTTTTCTAATATTAACCTTTCCAAAGTCTTGATTTTCTTCACCGCTTATTATTTTTAAAACAGTCGATTTACCAGAACCATTTTCTCCAATTAACGCTATTCTTTCTCCTGTTTTTACTTCAAAGTTTATTCCATCTAAAATATTTTTTAGGCCATAATTCTTTTTCACATTGTTTAATTCTATCTCTATCATTTTTTATATCTCCTTATCTTATTTATTTTAAGTATAACGAGATATATTTGCTACCTATATACTATTACAACTTGTAGCAATTATCTCGTTGTAATAGTGTTGCAGCCGAAGCCTCTAAATTTTATTTCTTCCTTTAATTTTTCTTTCCTATTCATTTTATTTTTTCTCCCTTTTATTATATTAGTTTTATGTTGGTAGTATTTTATCATATTTTTTTATATATTGCTACTACCTTTAGTGATTTTTCATTTTCTACTTTTTAGTACATTGGTTATTATGTTTTTGCTTTTTATATTTTTTATACCCCAAATATCCTCCGCCTCCTAATAATCCTAATACTAAAATTCCATCTAATGCGTTTGATTCCTCTTTTTTATTTGCTGTAGTATTATCGTTGTTTTTATTAGTTGTAGATGTTTCTATTATAGTCTTGTCTTCTACTTTCTGTGATTCTTTTATATTTATTTTTATTGTACTCGTTTTTCCGTTTGAACTAGTTGCTGTTATATCTACAGTTCCGTGTTTTTTTTGCAGTTAATTCTCCCGTTATACTAATTTCTGCAATACTTTTATCACTTGATTTCCATGTAATATTTTTGTTAGTTGCATTACTAGGTGTTATTGTAGCTGTTAATATCTTGCTTTCTCCTACCTCAAGGCTTCCAATATCTTCATTAATCTGTATTTTTGTTACATCAATATTGGATGATTTTGTTTTTGTAGTCGTTTTGGTGGTTTTTGTACCTGAAGATAAAGAATTTGATGTTCCGCTTTTGTCTGATGATGAGCTTGATGAATACGGACATTTTCCATTACTATGTAAATGAGCTGGATATCCTCCGCAATGATAGTGATAACTTCCTAACCCACTTTTATTTTTATTATCTCTATGTCCTCCGTTTGAATCAGTTCTTCCAGAATGTGCATAAGTGTTAATTCCTATTGATATAATACTTATAACAATTATAAAAATTGATATTATTTTTGTTTTATTTTTTCTCATATGTATCCCCCTTGAGTATTATATCAACTTTTTATTGCAGAATTTGTCGAATACTGTAGATTGATTATATTTTTCGACAAAAATAGCAACTTATATTTTTACTTTTATAATTACCTTCGGGTTATGAGAGTTACATAACATATTTTATTAGATGTGTTGAATTGTATTGTATACTAGTGATATTAGTACTTTGCTGGTTTTTCATTTAGTGTTCAATTTTGTTGAAATTGGGGTGATTTTGAAAATTTGATCCCCAATTTCTCCCCAATTTTTGTTGGGAGATTTTAGGAGATTCTTACTAATTTCATTTGATTTTTAGTAGCAATTAAATTTATTTTTTACGATTTTGATTAGTTTTTTAATGAATTTTTATGACTATTTTAGATTTTTAATTAAATTTTGAAAGGAATGATTTTTATGGATTTAGATAATAAAGTTAATGATTT
>UMAU01040499.1_pt1 | contig 49733 bp, 38 predicted proteins | sample 1963791 | NCBI WGS metagenome assembly UMAU01 (sample SAMEA4835924, study PRJEB28245) | human gut metagenome | biome: gut microbiome; material: fecal sample | place: Denmark | collected 2008
TGGATATTGCAGATACAGATCTCACAGAGTTGCCATACAGAGCACTTGCTTTTTATAGCGCGGCAAATAATACACTTAAAGAGATAGCTTTACCTAAAGGTCTTACAAAGATAGGTAATTGTGCATTTGCAATGTGTACTGCGTTGGAGAAACTGACATTACCATCAACTGTCAAAGAGCTTGGACGTTGGATGCTTGAAGGTAGTAAAAAAGTTACATCTATAAACATCCCTGCCGGGGTAACAGAAATTCCTGCAAGCTGTTTCTATGATGCAGGCCTTACCTCAATAGATATTCCTACTACAGTTACAACCATTGGTAACTGGGCATTTCAGGATTGTCCATTGGAGTCTGTAGTAATTCCATCATCGGTTACATCATTGGGCGAACCGCTGACTCCGCCTGATGCAAACTATACGTTTGGAAATTGGAGTGGCTTATATGGCGAACTACAGTCTGTTGTAATTGAGGCCAATATTACAGAGATACCGGATGCCTGCTTTGCATATCAGAGAAAACTTACATCTGTGACTATTCCTAATAGTGTAACACGTATTGGAAGTGATGCATTCTGTTTATGTCCGATAACTTCAGTTACTCTCCCTGAATCATTGGAATTTATTGGTGCGAGAGTCTTTTCGTGTGCAGGACTTACGGAAATAACAATTCCGGGAAAGGTAAAGGAGGTTGGAGAAGCTGCATTTAACGAATGCAAAATTGCAACTGTAGATCTGCCCGCTTCAATAGAATCTGTGCATGCAACGGCCTTTGTCTGGGAAGCTGCAACAACAGTTATATGTCGTGCGGAGGCAGTTCCTGCAACACCTAATACGGATGAGTTTAATAATAGCTGGCCTCCTTTTTATAAGTTGAAAAAGGGCAGTTGCAAACTTAAAGTTCCTGCAGCATCATTGGATGCATACAAGGCTGCGTGGGGTAAATATTTTGGAGAAGAGAATATAGAGAGTCTGTAGCTAGGTAAGCGTTGGCTTTGGCGTTAACATTGGCAATTTAGGTGTAGAGAGAGTAAAGAAAGCCAAAGCTATAACGGGGGTATAGGAGCAATTTCGGTATCCTCGTTTTTTTATATAAAAACGGTTTTGTTATCTTTGTAGACTTGAATACATCATACCTATGAACCTGCTGCTGTTTTCAAACATAACCTTGCCGTTAGAGGATCCTATACTCAAATCACTGTTGGTTTTGGGTATTATCCTGTTAGCTCCGCTTCTGTTGAACAAACTTAAGATACCACACCTTTTAGGGCTTATCATTGCCGGGGCGGTAATAGGTCCAAACGGTCTTAACCTTATCTTAAGGGACAGCAGCATGGAGCTGTTCGGTATGGCCGGCATCCTGTATATAATGTTTTTGTCGGGATTAGAATTAGATATGAAGGACTTTAAAAAAAACAGCTACAGGAGTGCGGTCTTTGGCCTTTATACATTCTGTATTCCGCTGCTTTTTGGAATATTGGCAGGTTACTATCTGTTGGGTTTTTCTATATATTCATCTATTCTGCTAGCAGGGCTGTTCGCTTCGCAGACATTAATAGCATATCCTATAGTGAGCAAGTTGGGAATTGCAAGAGACAAGGCGGTGACAATAGCTGTTGGTGGCACTGTTATTACAGACACACTTGCCCTGCTGCTGCTTACTGTAGTTGTAGGGATAGCTACCGGGGTGGTAGACGATACATTCTGGTACAGGCTTAGCGGTTCTGTTATTGCCTGTATTGCGGTTATTGTGCTGCTTTTCCCTATTGTAGCCCGCCGGTTCTTCAAATGGTGTAGCGATAGTGTGTCGCAATATATATTTGTTCTTGTAATGGTGTTTGTGGGGGCGTGGCTCTCTCATCTTGCAGGATTGGAGCCTATAATAGGGGCGTTTTTGGCCGGTTTGGCGTTAAACAGGCTTATCCCAAAGACATCTGCGCTTATGAACAGAGTGGTCTTTGTTGGAAATGCGCTGTTGATACCGTTCTTCCTTATAGGTGTTGGAATGTTAATAGATTACAGGGCTTTTTTTAGGGATTGGGAGAGCATAAAGGTTGCAGCGGTTATGATTGTGCTGGTAACTGTTGCAAAATTCATAGCGGCATATCTTACGCAAAAGAGTTTTAGACTGTCTAAAGACCAGCGGACACTTATCTTTGGACTGAGTTCGGCGCATGTTGCTGCAACACTTGCAGCTGTTATGGTTGGCTACAATGTTATAACGGGATATGCGGAGACGGGAGAGCCTGTAAGACTTCTCAATGAGAGCGTACTTAACGGAACAATTCTAATGATACTATTTACCTGTATAGTATCTACATTTGCAACTCAGGTAGGTGCTCATAATATTGCAATGAAGGGAGATGTATCTGATGCAGGGGATTCGGATAAGGAGCGTGTGGTGGAGCATGTCCTTATCCCTGTGGAGCCAAACAGCAAGACAGAGGAGTTAGTTGCGCTTGGCATTGCCATTACAAAACAGAAGCATCGCAGCCTGTATGCACTAAGGGCTTTGGATAACAGATTGGATGATTCGGATACGCAGAAAGATGCGCAAAAGCTGTTGGATAGGGCTGTTACGGCTGCATCAGCAGCAAATATTCATATAGACAGTCTGTTAAGGTATGACGTGAATGAGGTAAATGCTATTGTGAGTGTTGTTCTTGAGAGAAATATAACGGATTTAGTGGTTGAGCGTAATAATTTTGAGACAGCTCAGTTTAGCAGAAGCCTGCATGACATAGTATACGGTACCAATGTAACAACATTCATATACAGGTCTGTACAGCATTTTGCCACAATAAAGCGTCATATTGTTGTTGTGCCAAAACGGGCTGAGCTTGAGGCTGGGTTCAATACATGGGTGCTACGTGTGCGCCATTTGGCACATGATACAAAGAGCAGACTGCTCTTTTATGCAACCGAACCTACACTGCAGCAATTGCAGAAAAAGAGAAGAAAGGTTGATATTGCAACATACTCTGCATATCCGGCAGAGGAGAATTTGGAGAGACAGATTTCCAATATCCTGCAGGAGATAAAAAGTGATGATTGCTTATGGGTGGTAATGAGCCGCAAAGATGGTGTCTCATATCAGACCTGCATGAGCAGGGTTCCAGCATTCATGGAACGGAGTCTGCCGCAAAGCAGTTACGTTCTTCTTTTCCCTGTTCAGGCGGCAGAGGATGGAGACAGCAGATATATATAGGTGCGGTTTAAACCTATACGATATTGGATAATCTAACATAGATGCTAATTCTAAATAATTAATATAAAAGATACAAGACAGTTTATGAAAAAACTATTACTGACCTTAGCTTTATCTGTATGTGCAGTGGCTGCAGTTCCGGCCCTTGCGCAGCAGAAATCAAAGCCTGCAATGGATCACAGCGTGTATGATAACTGGAAAAACCTTACACGTATCCGCTCGGTTTATAACAGCAATCTCTTCTATTATTCCGTAAATCCGCAGGAGGGAGACATTGTTTTTGTTGTCTACGATGCAAAAACAGGTAAAGAACAGAGATTTGACAGATTTTATCCATCTGATTTCTCTGTAGACGGCAAGTGGATGGTTGGAACAATCAGGGCTACATATAAACAGTTGAGAGATGCAAAGATCAACAAGGAGAAGAAACGCCCCAATGCAGAGGCGCCAAAAGATACTTTGGCAGTTGTAAATCTGCAGACAGGCGCCATTCATAAATATCCAAACTACAAGAGCCTTTCTACTCCGGATATTTTAAAAGACTGTTTTGCCTTTATGCTTAAACCTCAAAAGGAGGATGCAAAAAAGAAACAGGCAGATACCACAAAGGCAGCTCAGGACAGTACAAAAGTAAAGGCTGCAAAGCCGGCCCCCGAGAGCAATCTTTATGTGATGAATATGGCAAAAGGTACAATAGATACCATAAAGAATGTAGACAAATACAGGTTCATGCGTAACGGTACCCTTGCCTACATTACCAAATTGCCGGAGGAGAAGAAGGATAGCAAGAAGGGAAAAGATACATCAAAGGTTGAAGCTTCAAAGGCACTCACAAAGACAGACCTTAGAGCCGATATGGATACAATGAAGTTTGGTCTGTTCCTTTACGAGCCTGCTACAAAGGCTTCAAAAGAGATTCTGATAGGAAGAAAAGGGGCAAAAATAAATCTTCCTGTAAGAAATACTGCAACAGGTTATTATGCTTTTATGGCTCAGTTGGACACTGCAAAAAAAGCCAAGAACAACTTTGCTGTCTATATGTATAACGGCAAAGGAATGGCATTCAAGGTGGCGGACAGCACATCTGCAGGGCTTCCAAAAGGCTGGATAATAAGCGAGAACGGTAAGGTTAGCTTTAGCAGGAGCGGAAAAAGGCTCTTCTTTGGCACATCTCCAAAACCTGCCGAAAAAGATACCACCCTATACGATTTTGAGCGTGCGAAATTGGATATTTGGTCTTGGGATGCAGACTACAATCAGCCTATGCAGCTTCTTAGCAAACAGAAGGATCTTAAGAAGACATACACGGCATTTATTAATGTAAACGAGGTATCGGCCGAGAAACTTGGCAAACTTAATCAGATTGCAGACGAGAACTTTGAGTATGTTATGCCGCTTGCAAACGGAGACTCGGACTATGCAGTTGTAAAATATACCTCAATAGCCAACAAGATTCAGACACAGTGGGATGTGATTCCGTTAACGGACTACTATGTAATGAATGTTAAGACAGGTGAGATTAAATCGGTTGCCAAAGAGAGCAGGATAGAATTTATGTCTCAGTCTGTAGACGGCAAATGGAGTGTGGGCTATAACTATGCAGACAGCTGTTGGTACTCTTTGAATGTTCCTGCCGGGGAGATGAAGAACATTACCAAAGATATTCCTGTAAACTTCTATGACGAGTCTAACGACAGACCTATGCCTGCAGAGCCGTACAGAGGAACAACTTTCCTTTCGGATAATACGGTTATTATTCCCGACAAATACGACTATTGGAAGATAGACCTTGAGGGGAAGAGGCTGCCTGTAAACTTTACAAACGGTGTTGGTAGAGCCAATAAACGTACTTTGAGGGCTATGGATCTTAACAATGATACTCTTGAGTTTAGAAAAGGTGGAATTGATATAAACAGACCTATTTATCTGAGCACATTCAATGAAAAAACAAAAATGGATGGCGTTTATGAGTTGCTTGGCGCAAACAAGATTTTGGGTACTCCTGCAAATGTTAAGAATGCAAAAGCTCCCAAATATGGTGCAAAAATCAATTTGCTTACAGAGCAACCTGCATACTTTGGCGCATTTGCAATATGGAACGACAAGACTCCTAAATTTGCTTATACAAAGGGTCGTTTTGAAACAGGTGTAAATGTATGGTTTACTGCAGACAAGTTTGTTACCGAGAAACAGTTGTCAGATATTAATCCACAGCAGAGAGAGTACAATTGGGGTACAGCCGAACTGTTCAGCTGGAAGACAGCAGACGGCATAGATGCAGAGGGTATTATTTTTAAACCGGAGGATTTTGACCCTAACAAGAAATATCCTGTAATGATCTATTTCTATGAGAAGAACTCGGAGACCCTCTATATGCCAAGGGTACCTGCTCCAAGCCGTTCAACAGTGAACATACCAATGTTTGTAAGTAACGGTTATATAGTTTTTGTTCCCGACATGTACTACAAAGACGGCCATCCGGGCAAATCTGCAATGAAATCACTTATGCCTGCTGTTGAGAAGTTGGAGAAGGAGTTCAGTTGGATAGACGGAAGCAAGATGGCTATTCAGGGACAGAGCTGGGGCGGTTATCAGGTTGCATATATAATAACCCAGACCGATAAGTTTGCGGCAGCAGGTGCCGGTGCTCCTGTTTCAAATATGACAAGTGCATACGGCGGAATGCGTTGGGGCACCGGAATGACACGTCAGTTCCAGTATGAGCAGACACAGAGTCGTATAGGAAAGAACCTTTGGGACGGTTTTGACTTGTATGTAGAGAACTCGCCTCTGTTCTTTGCCCCTGCTGTAAAGACCCCGGTGCTTATTATGCACAACGACCGGGATGGAGCGGTTCCATGGTATCAGGGTATTGAGTTCTTTACAGGCCTGAGGCGTTTGGGCAAGGTTGCATGGCTACTGCAGTATAACGATGAGGATCACAATCTTGTAGAGCGTAAGAATGCCAAAGATTTGAGCATAAGGCTGCAACAGTTCTTTGATCACTATCTTAAGGGTGCTTCAATGCCTAAATGGATGACCCCTCACGGAAGACCTGCTGTAGACAAAGACTTTACCATGTCTTACGAGTTGTGTGAATAGCGTTGGCTTTGGCGTTGGCACTAAATAGGTTTATAGTGCATAGCTTATTGTTTATAGTCAGTTTTAAAGTTCGTAGATGAAAAGTTGAAAGTTTAAACTTAAAACTAACATCTTTTAGGCTTTAAACTAATAGTTGAAACTTAAGCTAAAGCCAAAGCCAAAGCCAAAGCTAAAGCCAAAGCCAAAGCTAACGCAAAAACGTTACATAGAAATGTAAAAAATAAAATATATAAGATGAAGATAATGAAAGCTATATTGTCGGCCGCAGTGGTGGTTTCCGCTGCAGGTTGCGGCGGGGGTGGCGTACAGCAGCCATCCCAATCAAATGAACCGATTATCGGGAAGCAGAGAATAGAGATAAAGGAGGGGAGACTAACCCCGGAGATTATGCACATGATGGGCAAGGTCTCAGACCCTCAGGTTTCTCCCAACGGGAAACATATCCTGTACGGTGTTACATATACAAGTATCGAACAGAACAAGGGCAACCGCGAGCTGTTCCTCATAAATGCAGACGGCAGCGGTAATGTGCAACTTATGAGCACTCCAAAGAGTGAGAGCAATGCACGTTGGGTAGATGACAGCAAGATTGCCTATATGCGCGGAGGACAGATATTTGTGGCAGACCTCTCTACAGACTGCACAAAACTGATAAACGAAAAGCAGATGTCGGCATTTGTAGAGGGTGAGGAGGCCGATGCGTTTGAGTTGTCTGCCGATGCTTCCAAAATAATGTATATTAAGAATATAAAGGCTAATATTGTACCAACAGACCTTTACCCGGACCTTAAAAAGGCTACGGGAAGGACAATCACAGGTCTTATGTACCGTCACTGGGACCATTTTGTTGAGACCATACCTCATACCTTTATTGCAGACTTTAATACCGAAGCTCAGGGGGCTATAATCAAACCCGGCAGCGTTGCCTCTCCGGGTCTGATAAATGAGAAAGATATTCTGCTTCCTAACGAAGCCGCTTTTGAACTTCCTACACTTCCGTTTGGTGGTTTGGAGCAGTTGAGCTGGAGCCCTAACGGCAAGATGATCGCCTACTCATGCAGAAAGCTCACCGGTAAGGATTATGCTTTCTCAACAAATACCTCTATCTATCTGTATAATGTGGAGAGCGGTGAGACACAGATTATTACTCCGGGCGTTCACGGTTACGACACAGATCCTTCATTCTCTCCTGACGGCAGTAAGCTTGCCTATATAAGCATGGAGAGAGACGGCTATGAGGCAGACAAGAAACGCCTGTTTGTATATGATATGCAGAGCGGTGCAAAGAGTGAACTTACAACGGATTACAAATATAATGTTGAGTCTGTTACATGGGCGCCCGATGGTAACTCTATCTACTTTACCTCTTGCGTAAACGGTCTTACTGCAATATTCAATGTTGATGTAAACAAGAAACTTGGAGGTGCTATAGCAGACAATCTTGCTACAGGCCCTATAGATGACAGTTTTAACTACGGAGAGGGCATTAGAAGAGTCACCTCTGTCTCTGTGATGAATGACTTTGATGCTCCTGCAATCCTTCCTTTGGAGGATGGGTCGTACAGACTTGTTGCTACCAACAAGAGTATGTTGCGTCCTAATGAGATTGTCTCTGTTGACCCCGCTACAGGCGCAGTTACAGAGCTTACTCAGGAGAACAAGGAGATTCTGGAGGGGTTGGATACTCCAACCGTTGAGGCTCGTTGGATGAAGACTGTAGACAACAAGAATATGCTTACATGGATTGTCTACCCTCCTCATTTTGATAAATCAAAGGTTTACCCGGCAGTCATGATGTGCTTGGGTGGCCCTCAGGGTACAATAAGCCAGGGCTTCTCTACCCGTTGGAACTACAGGCTTATGGCTCAGCAGGGTTATATTGTCATCCTTCCTAACAGAAGGGGCACAACAGCCTTTGGACAACCTTGGTGCGAGCAGATTTCTGGCGATTACTGCGGTCTTAACATGCAGGATTATCTTACAGCTGTAGATGAAATGAAGAAGGAACCGTATGTTGGCAAGGTGGCTGCCACAGGTGCAAGTTATGGTGGTTACTCTGTTTATTATCTTGCAGGTATCCATAAGAACCGTTTCTCGGCTCTTATTGCACATGCGGGTATATTCAACCAGGAGTCTATGTATATGATGACAGAGGAGATGTGGTTCCCTAACTGGGATAACGGAGGTGCTCCTTGGGACACCAATCCTGTAGCTGTAAGGCATTACAGCAACTCCCCTCATAAGCTTATAAAGAATTGGAATACCCCTATCCTTATCACTCACGGCGAGATGGATTACAGGGTTCCTGTCGACCAGGGAATGCAGGCTTTCAATGCCGCTCAGATGATGGGGGTTCCTTCCCGCATGATTCTTTTCCCTGAGGAAAATCACTGGATTCTACGCCCTCAGAACTCTGTTCAGTGGAACAGGGAGTTCTTTGGCTGGTTAGACAAATATTGCAAATAACTTTGCCAAACTTACGGTTTACGAGTAGTTTTACGTGAAGGGTATCCATTATGTTAGAAGGAGTTTCGGATAAAGCATATCAGCTATCAAATGAGTTGGCATCTGTAGCGCCTGTTTTAAGGATGCGTGCGGATAACGGGCTATATGACAAGGTGTTTGAGGCGGCATTTGCGGCGAATGAATTTTTTACGCCGTACATGGTAAAGTATGCGTTAGGCGAAGTCTGCTCTATGATGGAGCACTCCCATCTGTTGGCAGAGATGATTGATGATTATGTCACTACGCTTCCCGACAAATCTCTCATTGAAGGTGAGGTAACGGTGGAGGCAGGTGCGGTACGGGATTCAGTCACTCGTAATATACTTATAATTATGGCCGGCAACATTCCGTTGGTTGGGTTCCACGATTTTCTATGTGCCCTTCTGTGCGGATATGACGCAATTGTCAAACTTTCATCAAAAGATGCTGTCCTGCTGCCTTGGCTATATGGCGAGTTGGAGAGATTGTGCCCGGCGGTGAGGGGAAGAGTAACTTTCATTAGAAACAAGGAGGAGTTGCAAGAAATTAAAAAAACAGATGTAAAGGCTGTTTTGGCAACAGGGAGCAGCTCCACGGTAAAGATGATTAACAGGGAATTTGCCGGTATTCCTGTTTTGAGCCGCGGCAGCCGGTTTAGTTTTGCTCTGCTTAAAGGGGATGAAATGGAGGAGCAGATAGATGCCCTTTGCAACGATATGTTCCTCTACTACGGTCTTGGCTGCAGAAGCGTAAGCAATCTGTTTGTTCCTAACGGCTACGATTTTACAAAAATAATAGAGCATGGGCAGAGGTATAGGGAACTGCTCACCGGACAAAGATGGCACAACAGCTATAAAAGATGCAGAGCCATTGCCGTTATGGATGGCATCTGCGTTGCGGACGGAGGCTTTTTTACGCTTGTTGAAAAGGGGCAGCCATGGATGGAAATGAGCGAGATAGGGGTATGGTATTACAACAATATGAATGATGTTGAACAATTTGAGGAGAGATTTAAAGATAATATTCAAAAAAAATATCTTACCTTTGGATTGGCTCAGAGACCTAAAGTCAACGAGTTTGCAGATAATAAAAATAGTATATTCTTTCTTTTACATAATATAGGCTATGATTTACAAGTATAAAGCAAGTATACCGGGCAGTAAGATTTTTATGCGTGAATATGGGGTTAAAGGGGACATTTCATTGTTCGATCTTCATAAATTCCTGCTCCATGATCTGGGCTTTGTCCCGGACCAGATGGTTGCGTTCAAGGGGGTTAATGGCAATGGAAAGATTACAAGCATTTACGGCCTTTTTGATATGGGCGACGGTACAATGGACTCTGTCTCTGTTGAGGATACTTACAAGAAAGGTGAATCAAAGTTGGTTTATGTATATGACCTCCATAACGACAGGTTTATAGAGTTGGATTTTGTTGAGACATTGGAGGAGGAGAGGAGAGCCTCCTACCCAAGACTTGTAGCAGAAAAAGGGCGCAACCCGGATCAGTTTGCAAAAAAATATGATGATTTGGACCAGTTTGCGAGCCTGTAGATGATGGCGGAGAAGAATCGGATATGATTGACGAGGAGGAGTTGGAAGAGGATGATGAGCTCTTGTAAGGAACTGATTATAATTCTTGGCCCTACGGGGGTTGGAAAAACAGATTATGCCATAGATATGGCGTTAAGGTTAGGCTCTCCCGTAATTTCATGTGATTCCCGACAAATATTCAAAGAGATGAAGATTGGCACCGCCCCTCCGAGCGATGAGCAGCTTGCGCGGGTGAGGCATTATTTTATCTTTACCAATTCAGTTACAGAGTATTACACAGCCGGCCGTTACGAGCTTGATGCAATGGCTATTGTGGAGGAGCTGTTCAAGACTCATGACAAGCTTGTTATGGCAGGTGGATCGGGGCTGTATATAGATGCCTTTTGCAACGGATTGGATGATTTCCCTCCGGCAGACCGAGCTTTGAGGGCGGAGCTTACCGCTCGAGCAGATAATGAGGGGCTTGAATCACTTGTGAAACAGCTTGCCGATATAGACCCGCAATCATATTCTACCATAGAGCTTACTAATAAACAGCGGGTTATACGGGCTGTTGAGGTTACTTTGCAGACAGGGCGCAAATTCTCTGACTGGAAGAGTTCCCCCAAAAAAGTACGCCCGTTTAAGATTACCAAGATTGGGCTTACAAGAGAGCGAACAGAGCTGTATGATAGGATAAACCGCAGAGTAGATCTTATGATAGAGGATGGTTTGGTTAATGAGGTTGCGGGGCTGGTTGCTTTTAGAGATATGCCTGCGCTTAATACTGTGGGATACAAAGAGATATTCGATTATTTAGATGGCAGGCAGAGCTTAGAGACTGCCATAGGACTTATAAAACGAAACAGCCGCCGTTATGCAAAACGGCAGCTGACGTATTGGGGTAGGGATAGTTCCATTATCTGGCAAAAAGCTGAATAGATCAATTGCCCAGTTCAGACAAGAACTTTATTCTAATGAGCCTTACCTCCTCCTCCGAGTAATCCTTTCCAAGAGCTTTCATTGCATCTGTAACGGAATCAGATGTAGCCTCCTCTTTAAAGTAGTCATAGATATCATCTATCTTGTCCTCATCTACAACCTGTTTTATGTAGTAGTCTATATTTATTCTGGTGCCTGCATGTACAATCGCCTCCAATTCATCCAGCAATTGGTCCATCTCCAAATCTCTTGCCTTTGCTATATCTTCGAACGGTAGCTTTCTGTCTATGCTTTGGATTATGTGTATCTTGTTGAGAGACTTGTTGGCAACAGTCTTTACCACAAAATCTGTAGGCCTGTCTATGTTGTTCTCCTCTACATATTTCGCTATTAGTTGTATAAACTCCTCTCCAAACTTCTTGGCTTTGCCCTCTCCAACGCCCTGGCAGTTTTTAAGCTCCTCCAAGGTGATAGGGTACATTATAGACATATCCTCCAACGAAGGGTCTCCAAAGATGACGAAAGCAGGAAGTTTTAGCTTCTTGGATAGTGAAGCTCTTACATCTTTAAGCATGGCAAGCAGAGTCTGATCTCCACCTCCGCCGCCTCCTGCATGTGTCTTGGCCGAGCCTACAACAATAGAATCGTCATCATCTGTGTCTATAAACTCTCTGTCCTCTGTGAGGAGTACAGATACAGGGTTCTTATAGAACTCTTCACCCTGCGGCGTTACAGATATAAGCCCGTATTTCTCTACCTCCTTCTTTAGGTATCCTAACACTATGCCCTGCCTTATTATGGCAAGCCAGAAACGCTGGTCCTTGTTTGGATTTATTCCAAAGAATTCAGACTTGTTATGGTTGTAAGATTTTATTATTGAGTTTGAGACACCTCCAAGTATGTTGGCAAGGTGGTCTGCCTTAAAGTTCTCTTTCATGCTTTGGATGAGCTCTATTACCGTAAGCAGGAACTCTTTGCCTTCGAACTGTTTTTTAGGATACAGACAGTTGTCGCAGTTTCCGCAATTATCCTCTGTATACCTCTCTCCAAAGTAGTTGAGCAGGGATTTCCTGCGGCACTGGCTCGATTCTGCGTATGCCATTGTGTCGCTTAGAAGCTGCTTTCCTATCTCCTGTTCGGCAATAGGTTTGCTAAGCATGAACTTCTCCAATTTCTGTATATCCTTGTAGCTGTAGAATGCGATACATTTTCCCTCTCCTCCATCCCTGCCGGCTCTTCCTGTCTCTTGATAATACCCCTCCAAGCTCTTTGGCATATTGTAGTGGATTACAAAACGCACATCCGGCTTGTCTATACCCATGCCAAAAGCGATTGTGGCAACAATGACATCTACATCCTCCATAAGGAATCTGTCTTGATTTGCAGAACGGGTGGCTGCATCCAATCCCGCATGGTACGGCAACGCCTTTATGCCATTAACGTTAAGCAACTCTGCAAGCTCCTCCACCTTTTTTCTGCTGAGACAGTATATGATGCCGCTTTTGCCACTATTGTTCTTTATGAATTTTATAATCTCTTTCTCTGCATTTACCTTTGGTCTTACCTCATAGTACAGGTTCTTGCGGTTGAAAGAGGATTTGAACACTAAAGCATCTGTCATGCCAAGGTTTTTCTGAATATCAGATTGTACCTTTGGCGTGGCGGTTGCCGTAAGAGCAATTATAGGGGCCTTGCCTATCTCATTCACCAATGGTTGGATTCTTCTGTATTCAGGCCTGAAATCGTGTCCCCATTCAGATATACAGTGTGCTTCATCAACTGCATAGAAAGAGATTTTGCACTGTTTTAACAGTTGGATATTCTCCTCCTTTGTAAGAGACTCCGGTGCAACATACAGCAGCTTTGTGGTTCCGCTAAGTAGGTCGTCCTTAACCTCTTGTGTCTGAGATTTATTAAGTGATGAATTAAGGAAATGTGCAATTCCGTTGTTCTGGTTTATGAACCCTCTTATGGCGTCAACCTGATTCTTCATTAGAGCGATAAGTGGCGATATGACTATAGCCGTGCCGGGCATAAGCAGTGCGGGCAGTTGGTAGCAAAGTGATTTTCCACCTCCTGTGGGCATAAGGACAAACGCATCGTTTCCTCCCATTAAATGCTTTATAATAGCCTCCTGGTCTCCTTTAAAAGAGCTAAACCCAAAAAAGTCCTTGAGCTTTGAATGTAAAATTTCAGATGATACCTCCATAACAATTATTATATATAAGGTATTGATAAAATTATCTGTTTGACCAACGCCTTCTAGGCTCTAAGTTACCTAATAATTTAATTATGGCAAAATTTTTATGGCTGTTTTGGATAAAATATTTAATTTAGCTCTGAAAAGCTGCGCGAAAGCTAAATAAAAGTTAATAGTTGAAAGTTTATAGTGTAAAGAGAAAAGCATTGGCATTGGCATTGGCGATTTTTTAAAAGTAAAGAAAGAAAAGAAAGCTAAAGCTAACTATAAACTAAAGCTAACGCCAAAGCAAAAGCAAAAAACTATAATGTTATGGCAATATTAAAAGAAGAACTAAAATCCTTGGCATTGGGCGTCATCAAAAAGGAGGCAGATGCTGTAATGAATCTGCAACCTTTTGTAGATGAAAATTTTATAAACATTCTTAATCTTATTTTTAATTCCAAAGGCCGCCTTATTATAACGGGTATAGGAAAGAGTGCCATTATTGGAAGCAAGATTGTGGCAACAATGAACTCTACCGGAACACCATCTATTTTTATGCATGCGGCAGATGCAATACATGGAGACTTGGGCATAATCCAACCGGACGACATAGTAATGTGCATATCCAAGAGCGGCAATACACCGGAGATAAAAGTATTGGTTCCGCTTATAGCAAGAATGGGCAACAAACTCATTGCAATGGTATCCAATGTAAACTCATACCTTGCACAACATTCGGATTTTATCCTTCCTACAACTGTTACGGAGGAGGCCTGCCCCAACAACCTTGCCCCAACATCGAGCACTACCACTCAATTGGTTATGGGAGATGCCGTGGCTGTATGCCTTTTGAAGATGAGAGGATTCTCTCAGGAGGATTTTGCAAAGTTCCATCCCGGCGGCTCTTTGGGCAAACGCCTTTACCTGCGTGTTGAGGATGTCTTTGACAGATCTGTAAAACCGTTTGTACATCCAAACGAGAGCATCCAGAATACCATTATAAATATATCTCAGAACAGGCTCGGTGCCACTGTTGTATTAGATGATGCGGAGCATCTTATGGGTATCATTACAGATGGAGATGTAAGGAGGATGATAGAGAAGGGTAAACCTCTCGATACTTTAAAGGCCGAAGATATAATGTCAAAGAATCCAAAAACCATTCAGGTAAACGAGTTGGCGGTAAATGCCTTTAGGCTTATGGAGACTAACAAGATAACCTCTGTTGTTGTAATGGATGGTAACGATTATCTTGGGTTGGTTCATATTCATGAACTTATAAGAGAAGGAATTGTTTAATTGTAAGGAGTAAGCAATGGCTGAATTTAATCCTAACGATATAGGCATCCCAAATGGCAATTTTTTTGGCTTGCCCTATTCTCCCAATGAGTCGCAGATAGTTCTTATGCGGGCGCCTTGGGATGTTACCACATCTTATATGGCCGGTACGTCGGACGGCCCGGAGTCTATACTGAATGCCTCTGTGCAGGTGGATCTTTTTGATGAGAATATTCCTAATGCATGGGAAGCCAAAATTGGCACCTTGCCGGAGGATGAGAGTCTGTACAGCTATGGCAAAACCTGCAGGGGGCTTGCTGAGAGGGTCATAGCGGACCTTGCAGAGGGATTGTCGGGAAGCAGAACAAAAGAACTTACAGATAAGATAAACGAGGCATCCGGCCTTTTTAACAGCAAGGTCTACAACAGGTGCAAGGAGCAGTTGGATGAGGGGCGGTTTGTTGGAATTGTTGGAGGTGAACATAGTGTGCCGCTTGGGTTAGTTGTTGCGTTGGGAAAGAGACATGAGGAGTTTGGGGTGCTTCATGTAGATGCTCATGCAGATTTGAGAAGGGCGTACGAGGGGTTTACATATTCTCACGCTTCAATTATGTACAATATTCTTAACGAGGTGCCGCAGGTAAAGAGGCTTGTGCAGGTGGCGGTGCGCGATTTCTGCTCGGATGAATATGAGATAATGCAGAATGATGACAGGGTACTCTCTTTTACAGACAGTGCAATAAGCAGGCGCCTTTATGATGGCGACAACTGGAGAAAAATCTGTGATGATATTATAGATGCGCTTCCCGACAAGGTATATATCAGCTTTGATATAGACGGGCTTGAGCCGTCGCTTTGCGCAAATACCGGTACTCCTGTCCCTGGTGGATTGAGTTACAGACAGGCTATGTATCTTTTGGAAAGGATTGTGGAGAGGGGCAAGAGCATAATTGGTTTTGACCTTTGCGAGGTGGCCGGCGTTCCGGATACTGAAGCCATAGATGCAAATGTTGGAGCGAGAGTGCTTTATAAATTATGCCTTGTTTCATGGAAATCGATAAATAAAATTTAGGCAATATCATAATTATTAGCTATTTTATTTTTAAATTTGTGACCTAAAACACAATTCTTTAACAAAACAACTTTTAACACTTAATTTTAAACCATAAAATGGCCAATAATTTTTCCAAGAGCATGTTGACCCGGAGCATGGAGATGCGCAATTTTTTTAATGCGTTCCTGCATAACGAGTCGATAGGCGGTGTCCTTTTGCTTATATGCACAATTATTGCCCTCGTTGGGGCTAATGTGAGCGGTTTTGAATGGTTGCCGGCTTTATGGCATACAGAGGCTTATATAAGCATAGGAACCTTTTCTATTGATATGACATTGGAGGAGTGGATAAACGATGCCCTTATGGCTGTCTTCTTCTTTGTTGTAGGACTTGAGATAAAGCGGGAAATGCTTGTGGGGGAGCTCTCCTCTTTCAAGCATGCAGCGCTTCCCATATTAGCTGCGATAGGCGGTATGATTGTGCCTGCAATCATATATATTTGTTTTAATTATTCTCATCCCGACACATTTAACGGATGGGGTATTCCAATGGCTACAGATATCGCTTTTGCGATTGGGGTGCTCTCATTGTTGGGAAAAAGAGCCCCAATGAGCCTTAAGATCTTCCTTACTGCATTGGCTATTGTGGATGATCTTGGTGCTATTATAGTATTGGCGATATTTTATCCTACTCACGGGCTTGATTTCTATATGCTTTTGTATGCCGCCGGGGTTGTTGTCTTCCTGCTGGCACTTGGTAGAATGAGGGTTCGCAATGTTCTTGCCTATGTTATTCCGGGGCTGCTGTTATGGTGGTTGGTATGGAAATCAGGAATTCACGCTACTATTGCCGGTGTAATCCTTGCAATGACAATACCTTCAAAGACAACGATAAATGAGGTAAGGTTTTCGGTTGGCCTTAAATATCTGTTAGACAAGTTTAGGGATGCAAGTAATTCCGAGGTTGAGGTGTTGGCGAATCCACGCCAACAACATATAATACATCAGATACACAGGAATGTTCAGAAGATAAATCCACTTATGCACAGGTTTGAGTTTGCCCTGCACCCATGGGTTACATTCTTTATTATGCCTGTTTTTGCTTTGGCCAATGCCGGTGTGGTGATTGATACAAGTGTATTCTCTATGCCGCTTCCTGCAGTTGTGCCCGGTATCTTCTTTGGTCTGCTTTTGGGTAAGCCTATAGGGATATTCCTGTTCAGTTTCCTTGCCGTAAAGACAAGAGTGGCTGTCCTTCCGGATGGTATTAAATGGAGGCAGGTTTTTGCTTTAGGTATAATTGGCGGTATAGGTTTTACCATGTCTGTCTTTATAGACAATCTTGCATTCCCGGGGCATCAGGAGATTGTCAATATCGGTAAAATTGCTATATTAGCGACCTCTTTTGTAGCGGCTTTGATAGGAATGTTTGCCGTTGCTATTACTTCGCACAGTAAGCATGTTGAGAATTAGGTGATTGCAACGGACAGAGAGTCTCTGCCTTTTGTTTTTGCTTATTTGAAAACGGCGTGGCAAAGGGGAAAGCAGTTGTATTACAATAGTGATACGTAGGTTGTAACGAAATATAAACGTAATAAAAATTTATAAAAATGAAGATTTTAAGAAATTTGACAATTGCAGCTGCCGGTGCTTTGGTATTTGCATCTTGCTGCAACAACAGTGGAATGAAGTGCCCATATCCTGAGATTTCTACATCTCAATATGATTCTGCGAGCTATGCAATGGGTATATCTCTTGGTTCAATGATGAAAAATTCAAATGTTACCGCAATTAATTTTGCAGAGTTCAATAAAGGTATAAAGGATGTTTTTGAGGGTAGGGATACAGCAATATCTGAGCAACGTATCATGATGGCAATTCAAGGCTATATGGAGAAGGTTAGTGAATTGCAGATAGAAAAGGCAAAGAAAGAGGAGACTGCATTCTTTGAGAAGAACAAGTCTGTTTCAGGCGTTGTTGAGACAGAGAGCGGCTTGCAGTACAAAGTGGTAACAGAGGGTACCGGTGTTGCTCCTGCTGTTTCAGATACAGTTGAGGTTAAATATGTGGGCAAACTTCTTAACGATAAGGAGTTTGACAATAGTAAAGGGGAGACTGTAAAGTTCCCGTTGAACCGTGTTATAAAAGGTTGGAGCGAAGGTCTTCAGCTTATGAAAGAGGGTGGTAAATATGAGTTGTGGATCCCTGCAGAGTTAGGTTACGGTGCAAGACAGATGGGCCCTAATTTGCCTGCAAACTCTACTCTCCATTTTGAGGTTGAACTTGTAAAGGTTTATCCTGCTGCCGAGAGTACGAAATAAATAGAAGAAGACTGTTTTCAATAAAGGTGCAGGCCGGGCGGTTTTTTCTGCTACGGCCTGCATGATTTTTATATTATTTCATATCTTTGTAGCTTTAACTAAAGTTTATTGTTAAGTTATTATTAAGAGAAGCTGTTTGAAAAGAGACTTTTCTACTGCGAAATTCAACTTTTTATGCAACTTCTTGGGAGAAAGAGGGGCGGCAGATTATACTTTCGCCGTCATTGTGGAGTTTACAGATTTTTTTTAAGATTACTAAGTTGAGATATCAAAGATCTTCATCGTGAGAGAGAGCGATAGTGAACGGCTATCAGACTCTCACAAATTTTTAATTATTTTTTTTAATTAAAAATTTTGATAGTATGAAAGGAAACAGAAAAGTAGTAGTTTACGGCTCTGTAGCAGTTGTACTACTTGTTTGTATATGCGTATATCTGTTTTTTAGGTTGCTAAAAGACGACAATAAGAATAATTCAGGCGCAGAAACTGCTGTGCCGGAGTTTGTTATGCAGAATAGAGAGATGCTTAGGGCAATCCCAACAGATGCTGTTTTTGTTGCAATAGCAGATAAAACGGAGAGTATAACAGACAATCTTGGAGACTCTGTAAAAATTATTGATTTTGTATGGAATACCTCTCTTCTCAAGGGGCAGCCGGCAATAGTATCTCTGCATTACTCCTCTAAGAACGAGGTCTCTCTGCTTTTTGTATCAAACCTCTCTGCTGTAGAGAATGGCGTAAACAAAATGTTGGAGGTTATAAAGAACAGTGGAGGAGGCAAGTTCAAGGATTATAACGGAGTTACAATATATGAGTCGAACAGTCCGTCCAAGAGCTATTCTGCCATATATAAGACCCTTTTTATAAACAGCAGTTCTTATTACGTTGTGGAGGCTGCCATAAGGCATCTTAACAAGAATCTATCTATTTTGGATAATGCAGATTTCAGCAATCTTCTGCAGAGATACGGTAAGAGGGGCTATCTCTATTTCAATCATCAGTTGACAGGCAAACTCTTCTCCGGGTGTGTAGAATACGGTTGGCTTAAATACTCGGATTTCTTTATGAGGCTTAGCAAGTGGTCTGTGTTTGATTTCAGCCGCAACTCTATGGGAGTTAAGATAAATGCCAATATGCTCTGCGGAACGGATGAGGGGAACTATGCAACAGTGTATATGGGACAGAAAAACGGAGATTCCAAGATAGCTGAGATACTTCCTGCGCAGACACTCTTTTTCTGTACGGTCCTTCTTCCTAACAAAAAAGATTTAGAGAAGCGTTTAGGAAAATTTCTTGAGGTGAAGAAAAAGAGCAGGTCATATGCAGAACGGTTAGAAAGAGTGTCTAAAGGTAATATTTCTCCAAATAAATTTAAGGATTCTCTTAAAATAGAGGAGGTGGCGGCCGCCTGGTGCAAGTTTGGAGACTCGTATCAATGGATAAATCTTGTAAGGACAGAGAAAGATGGCTGGTTTAAGGGTGTTATAGGCAGACTGTTTAAAGGGGAGCAGATACCTGCCGCAGAGGAATACCCTTACAAAGGATATTTGGAGGCTATTTACGGAGAGCTTTTTTCGCATACGGATGAGGAGTTTTTTACAAAAGTAGGCGACTGGTTGGTAATAGGCCCCAAGAGTATAGTGGAATCTTATGCTTTTGGCGATGCAAATTACTATTCTTTTGATAATTACATAAGTCAGACACCTGCAAAAGAATTTGCGGGGAGCAAAGCTGTTTCAAAAGTTTTTGTAAATATGTCTGAGGAGAAGGATTCTGTTTTAATGTTGTTACAGCCGCAGATGAGGAATAAAATAGTGTCTCAGATAGACAGCAATGATTTTTGTGCCATAACAATGGATATATCTCCCAACAAGCAGCTCTCATTGTCTGCCAATATAGATCTCTATATTACAAGGTTGGAGAGGAAACCTGTACCGCGTGAAAGGGAGCTTGCTGCCGGAGCTGTTGTAACGGACAGCACCATAGCGGTTCCTTCCGGGCCGTTCAAACTTATTGATTTTGTAAATGGAGGTGAGTGCTTTTTGGAGCAGCAGACCAATTATAAGCTGAGTTATATAAATGGTCTTAAGAAGAGGGCTTGGACTATTGGGTTTGATTCCCCTCTTGCCGGTATGGTGGGGCAGGCTGATATTTTTAAGAACGGAAAGCTCCAGATGTTCTTTATATCGGGAGACAAACTTTATGGATTGGACAGGTTGGGGCGTTTTGTAAACGGGTATCCAAAAAGATTGGACAAGGGTGTGGTTTTGGGGCCGCAACTCTTTGACTTGGAGGGGAACCGGGAGTATTCATTTATGGCAATAGCAGATGACAATACTATTATTCACAGATATTTAAAGAGCGGCAAGCCTGTTCTTAACTGGAAGGATATACATAGTGAGCATTTTGTGAAGACCTTGCCTGTGAATATGCTGATTAATGGAAAAATATACTGGATTGTTAGGAATGCATATACGGTTGAGTTTTATACCGAGGATGGGGTGCTTGTGGAGCAGAAAGACAAGAGGCGGAGAATTGCTCCGGATTCGCAGATTGAACTTATAAGTGGTTCGGAGGTTAGGGTAACGGGAACAAATGAGAAGGAGTTTGCCTTTAACGTTGAAACCGGCAAGACTAAAAGATTGTAGTTTATATTGTAACGGATTTTACTAATGGAATTTATAATAACTTTTCTGCTGATTATATTTCTTGCGGCATGGGTTGCCGGCAAGATATTTCCCTTTTTGCTTAAAAGATTTTTAAAAAAGAGGTTTGGAATTGATACCACCGCGTTTAACGGCGGGAACGGTGGCAAGGAGACCAAGAGCTATTCCAATTACAAGGATGCAGATTCTGCCCATAGCCGTGAGAAGACAGAGGAGGAGAGACGTGTGGGGCAGGTTACGGAGATTGTGGTGACAGAGGAGCATGAGAAGATTATAGATAGCGATTTAGGGGAATATGTTGAGTATGAGGAGATAAGTTATAACGAAAAGAAATAACCTTACATTAAGAATATTGAGTTGTAGATGAAAGATTTTAAAAGATTGTTGGCATATGCCAAACCATATAGCAGATTTTGGCCGGGCTATCTTATCCTGTCAATATTGTCTGTAATATTTGGTGTTGCCAACTACGCACTTATAAAGCCGCTTTTGGATATTCTGTTTAATCCGGAACAGCTTACACAACAGCTTGTAAAGCCCGATTTTAATCTGCTGAGGATAGATTACTACAGCGATATTTTCTATTATTATCTTACTGAGATAATGAGAACCGGCCTGCTTAGGGGTCTGTTTTTTGTTTGCATGATACTGTTGGCAGCTTCGTTTGTCTCCAATCTTGCAAGGTATCTGTCTCAGAGAATTCTTGTAAAGATGCGTACCTATATAATGCAGAATATAAGGAGGGCGCTTTATGAAAAGATTATCTCTCTTAATGTTGGGTATTTCAATACAAGGAAAAAGGGTGATATACTTTCATCAATATCGAATGATGTTACCGAGGTACAGAATGGTGTTGCAAACAGTTTTCATGTCCTGTTCAGAGAGCCGCTCCTTATCATTGGCTTTTTGGCAGGGCTTTTTTATATGTCTCCAAAACTTACAATAGTAACATTGCTCACACTTCCGTTCTCGGCGTTGGTTATTGGCAGGATAAGCAGGAAGTTGAAAAGGGGGGCTGTTGTAACTCAGGAGCTTATGGGCAAGATAGTAAGCCATTTTGAGGAGGGTATATCGGGAATAAGAATAATTAAGGGCTTCAATGCACAAAAATATGTTGAGGACAGGTTTGAAAAGACCAATGAGGAGCATAAGAGAAGTAGCAGAAGCATGTTCTACAAACAGGAATTGGCCTCTCCGCTGTCTGAGTTTTTGGGCATAGGTGTTGCAACGGCGGTGCTGTTTTATGGCGGCTGGCTTCAGTTGCGGGGGCAGCTTGGAATGGATATGTCTACATTTGTAGTATATATTGGTTTTTACTGGAGGGTGCTTGAGCCTGCAAAGGCTATGGCCAACGCATACGCCAGCATTCAGCGTGGTATGGTATCGGGACGCAGGCTGTTTGATATATTGGATGTGGAAAACCCTATTAAGGAGAAAGACAACGCTGTGGTTCTCAAAAGCTTTGAAAGGGAGATAAAATTTGAGAACGTTAATTTCTCTTATGGGAGTGAGCCTGTGCTTAAGGATATAAATCTTACCATTCCAAAAGGGAAGATGATTGCAATTGTGGGCCCATCGGGAGGCGGAAAATCTACTATGGCAGATCTGTTGCCGCGGTTCTACGATATTGTAGATGGCGACATAGCTATTGACGGGCGTAATATAAAGGATTATACTCTTGGATCTCTTATTGCTCAGATGGGTATCGTTACGCAGGAGGCCATTCTGTTTAATGATTCTGTTTACAATAACATTGCTTTCGGTATGGAAAATGTAAGGAGGGAGGATGTTATTGAGGCGGCTAAGATAGCCAATGCTCATGAGTTCATTGTTGGGATGGAGAGGGGATATGACACAAATATCGGAGACAGAGGGGGTAAGTTGTCGGGAGGCCAAAGACAAAGACTTGCAATAGCAAGGGCAGTACTCAAGAATCCCCCTATACTTATTTTGGATGAGGCTACATCTGCATTGGATACAGAGAGCGAGAGGCTTGTTCAAGATGCTCTAACCAATCTTATGAAGAACAGAACCTCCATTGTCATAGCACACAGGTTGTCTACAATACAGTTTGCAGATGAGATTGTTGTGCTTCAGCATGGAGAAATTATAGAAAGAGGTACACATAACCAACTTATAGACAAGGGCGGGTTGTATTCTCACCTTTGCCAATTACAGAATTTTAGTTGAATTAAAATTGCGAATATGATAGAACAATCACTTAGTCAGTTGATAGAGAGTAGTATAAAGGAGCATTGGGATCTCCCTGCCCTTTCAGATTACAAAGGTGTAACATTGCATTATAGGGATTTGGCGAGAAGGATAGAGAAGCTGCATATTATTTTTGAGGAGTGCGGCCTCAGAAGGGGAGACAAGGTTGCGATATGTTCCAGAAACCAGGCAAATTGGGGTGTGGTGTTTCTTGCATGTATAACATACGGTGCTGTTCCGGTTCCAATATTGCATGAGTTCAAGGCCGGCAATATCCATCATATAGTGAACCATTCAGACAGCCGGATTCTTTTCTGCGGAGATGTAATATGGGAGAGCCTTTCACAATCTGAGATGCCTAATCTTGAGGCGATTATTCAGTTAAATGATTTCTCTATGCTGTATGTTAGCAGAGATGAGATAATGTATGCACGCGAGCATCTTAACTATAAGTTTGGGGAGAAGTACCCGTCTCGTTTCTCAAAATCTGATGTCTCTTATTGTCACGATGCGCTTCCCGACAATCTTGCAATGATAAGTTATACATCTGGGACTTCCGGCTTTTCAAAGGGGGTTATGATTCCTCACAGGGCTTTGCTTTCAAATATAGAGTTTGCAAGGGGAGTTCATCCTCAAATCGGCTCCTCTTCTAATGTGGTATCCATGCTCCCGTCTGCGCATATGTACGGGTTTATGTTTGAGTTCCTCTTTGAGATTACAGTTGGCGCTCATGTGCAGTTCCTTACCAGAATCCCCAGCCCAAGAATTATTCTTGAGGCTTTTGATACTATAAAGCCAGATCTGATTATTGCGGTACCGTTGATCATTGAGAAGATATACAAGCAGAAGTTGCAACCTATACTCAACAAAATGAGTGTAAAGGTGTTGCTAAAGGTACCTGTTATAGATCAGAAGATACAGCAGCGCATTAAGGATGAGCTTGTTAAATCTTTTGGTGGAAACTTTAAGGAGATTATCATTGGAGGTGCTCCGTTCAACAAGGAGGCGGATGCTTTCTTCCACAAGATAGGTTTTCCTTATACTATAGGTTATGGCATGACTGAATGTGCTCCTATAATATCGTATGCTCCATGGAAAGAGCTTAAGTTGTATTCTTGCGGGCGTGTTGCCCCTAATATGGAGATAAGGATAGATTCAACGGATCCTGTAAATGTTCCCGGAGAGATTCAGGTCAAAGGGGCTAATGTCATGCTTGGGTATTACAAGAATCCGGAGGCTACGGCTGCATCATTTACAGAGGATGGCTGGATGAAGACAGGCGATATGGGAGTATTGGACAGAGAGGGCTTTCTGTTCATTAAGGGTCGTTGCAAAAGTATGATTCTTGGACCGTCGGGGCAGAATATATATCCGGAGGAGATAGAGAGTGTCATCAATAATATGCCTTACGTTTCGGAGTCTCTTGTTATTGAGGATAACGGCAAACTTGTGGCGCTTGTATATCCGGATATGGACGCGGCTGCGGCAGACGGCATTAACGGAGGTGAAGGTATACAAAAGAAGATGGATGAAATTATAGGACAGGTCAATACAGATATGCCTAACTATTCTAAGATAGCCGAGGTGAGAATCTATCCGGAAGAGTTTGAGAAGACCCCTAAACGGAGTATAAAGAGGTACCTGTACCAGAAATAGACCTGCATTTAAAACATGTTCTAAGCATCGGTTAATTTAAAAAAGGTTATGATGAACAGTGACAAACAGTCTCAATTTGATAAGAGTTATCTTAAGATGGCCTCTATATGGGCAGATAACTCCTATTGTAACAGGCGTAAGGTTGGCGCCTTAATAGTAAAGGACAGGATGATCATTTCTGATGGTTACAACGGTACCCCTTGCGGCTTTGACAATGTTTGCGAGGATGAGCACGGTTTTACATATCCCTATGTTCTTCATGCCGAGGCTAATGCTATAACGAAAGTAGCCAAATCCAACAACAGCTCCAATGGGGCAACATTGTATGTTACTGCGGCTCCGTGTCTTGAATGTGCGAAACTGATTATTCAAGCCGGAATAGTAAGGTTGGTTTACAGAGATGATTATAGAATTATGGATGGAATAGAACTCCTGCAGAGGGCCGGAATAGAGGTTGTAAGGATACCTGCAGAGGAGTTGGATAAATAAGAGATATAGTTAGTTATGGGTAATTTGTTGGCTGGTAAATGGCAAAAATATCTGCTTATAGTATTGGTGATACTATTGGGCTTGAGAATTTGTAATATTTTTTTGCCGGGAAGCAAGAAAATAGATGTTGGAAATCATAAATGGGACAAACTCCTTGTTATTTTGGATGAGATTGAGAAGAACTATGTGGATTCAATTAATTACAAGGATCTTGTTGAGAAATCTCTTCCGTATATAATGGAGAACCTCGATCCTCATTCGACATATCTTCCTCCGGCAGATCTTGAGAAGGCAGAGGGGGAGCTTGTTGGTAATTTCAGCGGTATTGGGGTGCAGTTCAATGTCCCTAATGATACTGCTGTAATAATTAATGTTATCCCCGGAGGGCCCTCTGAGAGGGTGGGTATCTTGTCGGGAGACAGAATAGTAAAGGTAAACGGTGAGAATGTGGCAGGTGTAAATTTTCCGCAGGATTCTCTTATCAAGAGGCTTAGAGGGCAGAGGGGGACAACTGTGCAGATGGATATAAAGAGGGGAGAGGAGATTGTGCCGTTCACGGTAAGGCGCGATGTAATTCCTGTGAACAGCGTAGATGCCGCATTTATGGTTAATGACACGCTTGCGTATGTAAAGTTGTCCAAGTTTACAAGGACAAGTTACAAGGAGTTTGTTGAAAGGGTAATTCCTTTGAGGGAAAAGGGGATGAATTCGCTTGTTTTTGATTTGAGGGAAAATACCGGAGGCTATTTTGACCAGGCTCTTCTGCTTGCAAATGAGTTCCTTAATAAAGGGGATCTTATTGTATATATGGAGGGAAAGCACAGGCCAAGGCAGGATTTTCACGCAGACGGAACCGGTAAGCTAAAGGATATAGCGCTGTATATACTTATAGATGAGGGATCTGCCTCTTCTTCTGAGATTTTTGCCGGTGCAATGCAGGATAACGACAGGGCCACCATACTTGGAAGAAGGTCATACGGAAAGGGGCTTGTGCAGGAACCTGTATATTTTAATGACGGTTCCGGTATCAGGCTTACAGTTGCCCGCTTCTATTCTCCTACCGGACGTTGTATTCAGAAACCGTATGGAGAGGATTACCGGTATGATATAATTGAGCGTTACAGGCATGGGGAGATGATGGTTGCAGATAGTATAAAGATAAATGATTCTCTCAGATACGAGACTCCAAAGGGGAAAGTGGTGTATGGTGGCGGCGGTATTGTTCCCGATATTTTTGTCCCTATAGATACAGCAGGCGTAACCAAGTTTATGATAGACGGAAACAGAAAGAGCCTTATTGTTAAATACAGCATAAAACTTGCGGATATTTACAGGGCGCAGCTAAGAGAGATTAAAACAGTTGAACAGCTTGACGCATTGTTGAATAAGATGAATTTAGAAAAAGGTTATCTTGAGTATGCAGCCGCAAACGGGGTTGTCCCTGCTCCAGGAGAGTGGGAAAAGTCTGAGTTTGTTGTAATTACGCAGCTTAAAGGGCTTATGGGGAGGAATACTCAGTTAGACGATGATGCCTTTTATCCGTACATTCTAAAGATAGACAACGCAATGTATCCTATAACGGGAAAACCTATTCAAAGAAATTAACTTACAAATAATTTATAAAATGAAAAAAATTGGTATTGCATCTGACCATGCCGGTTACGAGATGAAAGAGTATATAAAGGAATTTCTTACCAAGCAGGAGTATGAGGTAAAGGATTTTGGAACGCATTCTACAGAGAGTATGGACTATCCCGATGTTGCGCACCCTTTGGCTTTGGCCATTGAAAGTGGGGAGATCCCAATGGGAATAGCTTTGTGCGGCAGCGGTAACGGTATAAGCATGACTCTTAACAAGCATAAAGGGATAAGGGCCGCCCTTTGCTGGAATACAGAGCTTGCTGCTTTGGCAAGACAGCATAACGATGCAAATGTGCTCTCTCTTCCTGCAAGGTTCATCTCAAACGAACAGGCAAAGGAGATTGTCGAGAGCTATCTGTCTGCTAAATTTGAGGGCGGAAGGCATTTGAGGAGAGTTGAAAAGATTTCTCGCTGGTAGTACTTACTGTAGCCAAAGATATGACAGAATGTAAATCCCCTTTTGTTGTAAAAAGGAGGGATATTGGTTTCTATGCCAATAATCCGTTAGACAACAACATAGATGATTATCCATGCGGTATTGTTTTGAGCATAGATAAACCGTACCGCTGGACCTCTGCAGATGTAGTGCGCAAGATTAAGTTTTCGGCACAGCGTTTCTTTCATAAAAAGAATATAAAGGTTGGGCACGCCGGTACATTGGATCCGCTCGCTACAGGTGTGCTTTTGGTATGTTTGGGCAAGGCAACCAAGATGGCAGAGGCTCTGCAGGCCCGGCGAAAGGAGTATATAGCAACGGTAAGGGTTGGTGCCACCACCCCCTGCTTTGATTTGGAAAAGGAGATAGATGCAGTTTTTCCATACGAACATATTACAAGGGAGGCTGTAATGGAGGCAATTGGTAAAATGACAGGTGAGCAGGAGCAGATTCCGCCCATGTTTTCTGCAAAACTGATAGATGGCAAGCGAGCATACGAGATGGCAAGAGCCGGCAAGGAGGTAGAAATGAAGGCTTCTGTGATTACCATTTACGGAATAGAGCTTTTGGATTTTAATCTTCCCGACATAAAACTAAGAATCTCCTGCAGTAAGGGGACCTATATACGCTCTTTTGCAAGGGATCTTGGTGTTATGCTTGGAAGCGGAGCGCATCTTGTTGGGTTGCAGAGGAGTGTCTCCGGTAACTTTTGCGTTGAGGATTCCATAACGGTAGATGATGCTTTGGAACTGTTCTCAAAAAAGAAATGAATTTTTTGAAACTTTTATAAATATTTTTCGTATAAAGAATACTTTTTAACGAAAAATTTATAGCATAACATGAAACTCTCACAATTTAATTTTGACCTTAACCCAGAACAGATAGCAAAGTACCCTGCAAAATACAGAGATGAATCTAAACTTATGGTACTGCATAAAGATACCGGCGAGATAGAGCACAAGATATTCAAAGATATTCTTCAGTATGCAGATGAAGGTGACGTATTTGTGTTTAACGACACCAAAGTCTTTCCGGCAAGGCTTAATGGTAATAAGGAGAAGACCGGTGCCGAGATAGAGGTATTCCTGCTGAGGGAGCTTAATAAGGAGCAGAGACTTTGGGATGTGTTGGTAGACCCTGCAAGAAAGATAAGAATAGGAAACAAGCTCTATTTTGGCGATGATGATTCTCTTGTTGCAGAGGTTATTGACAATACCACATCTCGGGGAAGGACATTGAGGTTTCTGTTTGACGGTACATACGAGGAGTTTAAGAGTGCTCTATTTGCAGTTGGAGAGATTCCTATCCCCAAATGGATAAGAACTAACCCGGAGGAGATAGATTACGAAAGGTTTCATACGATTTATGCTGCAAATGAGGGTGCTGTTGCAACTCCGGCAGCCGGGTTGCACTTTAGCAGGGAGCTGTTCAAGAGGATGGAGATAAGGGGGATAGATACAGCATTCCTAACATTGCACATGGGACTCGGTCATTTTAGAAGAGTTGATGTTGAGGATCTTTCCAAACATAAGATGGATTCTGAGCAGATGTTCATATCTGAGGAGACTGCAGACAGGGTTAACAAGGCCAAAGAGGAGGGGCACAAAGTTTTTGCAGTTGGTATTACCGTTGTAAGGGCTTTGGAGACACCGGTCACAACTAAGAATGAGGTTAAGCCGTTCAGCGGATGGACGAACAAGTTCATATTCCCGCCTTATAAGTTTGCTGTTCCAAACGCTTTGGTAACGAATTTCCATCTGCCTGCATCTACAATGCTTATGACGGTTGCCTCTTTTGGCGGATTTGACAATGTTATGAATGCGTATGAGGTTGCTCTTAAAGAGGGGTATAAGTTTGGCACATACGGAGATGCCATGCTTATTATCTGATAATTGTGTCTAAATAGTATCTGTTTGACGTATCCTGCGGTTTTAACGGGTAAAATATTGGTTTAAAGGTGTGAGATTTAATATCTTGCGCCTTTATTTTTTTTGTGGTGATGGACAGAATTGATGATAGTGTTACGGAGAATATGCTGGAGCTTGCCTTGGCATCTGCATTTATCTATAAGCCTAAAGTGGCATTGGCGGTTAAAGAGGAGTTTGCATCTCTAAAGGAGTTCTTTGATTTGTCGGGAAGAGAATTGTTATCTATAAAGGGGGTAACTCAATCCCATGTAGACAAAATAAAATCTGCGGAATATGTGAGGCGTTTCTACGATGAGGTAGAATGGTGCAGGCGGTTTGGAATAGAGGTGGTGAGATATGAGGACTTCCCTCAAAGGCTTAAGGATATTCCGGATCCTCCGTTCTTGCTGTTTTGTAAAGGGAACAGGGAGCTTCTTTATGCCGAGCACAGTATATCTGTTGTGGGGACAAGGTTGGCCACTAATTATGGCAGAGGGGCATGTGATTCCATAGTGCAGTCCATGAGCGGTACTGGGTTAGATGTTGTAATCTGTAGCGGGCTTGCCTATGGCATTGATGCGGCTGCTCATACGGCAGCCATCTCCTGCGGCCTTAAGACTGTTGCCGTACTGCCTAACGGATTGGATATGATATATCCTGCGAGTCACAGAGAGCTTGCCGGGGAGATTTTAAGAAAAGGGGGGCTTATTGTAACGGAGTTTTTACGAGAGACGAAACCTGTTAGGGTTAACTTCATAAAACGAAACAGGATCATTGCTGCAATCTCCTCTGCCACTGTTGTTGTTGAGAGCAGGGTGAAGGGTGGCGCAATGCTCACGGCCGAGTTTGCTTTGGGGTATGGAAGAGAGCTGTTTGCTGTTCCGGGAAGGATGGATGATGCTAATTCCTATGGTTGTAACTATTTAATATCTAAGAATGTGGCGATTATTTTAAATACTCCGCATAAGATGGTGGATGAGCTTGGCTGGGATGCAAAGAAAGCTAAGCATATATCTGAAGTTGAGGGGCAGCTTCCCTTATTTACGGAGGATTCCGGGTTGAAATTAAAAATATTATCTCTGTTGAACAGGCATTCTGCTACTTTAATTGACTATATTTGCAATGCGGCCGGCGCCCCTATAGATATTATTACTGCGGCTCTTGTGGAATTGCAGATGGAGGGGATGATATATTATAAAGATGACGGTTACCTGCTGGCGAAAAAAATATAATTAATAATGAGTAAATATATTGATACCCACATGCATCTCTACGATGAAGCTTTTGATGAAGACAGGGATGCGGTGGTTGCTAAAATGAAAGATGCCGGAGTCGTTCATTGTATTATGCCGGCGATAGATATCTCAACCTCTGCGGCGCAGTTGCAATGCTGCGGGCTGTATGGGGATTATACCTCGTTGGCTTTTGGCCTGCACCCAACCTCTATTAATGCGAGTTGGCGGGATGAATTGGATTTTGTGATTGATCAGATGAAAACAGAGGATATGAGCAGGGTATGTGCGGTAGGGGAGATTGGATTGGATGAGTATTGGAGCAAGGAGTTTTCGGCGCAGCAAAAAAGGGTATTTATGGAGCAGATAAAACTCGCGGAGGAGTTAGATCTGCCTATGATCATACATTTGAGAGATGCCACGGAATCTCTGTTTGAAGTCTTTGAAAATATGAAAGGGGTTAGAATGCGTGGGGTGTTCCATGCCTTCTCAGGCAGTTACGAGATGTACGAGAGGATTAACAGATACGGGGATTTCCTCGTTGGAATAGGGGGTGTTGTAACATTTAAGAATGCTCAGGTAGCAAAGGCTCTTGAGAGAATCCCTATAGACAGGATAGTGTATGAGACAGATTCTCCTTACCTCTCTCCCGTGCCATTCAGAGGAAAAAGAAATGACAGTAGCAATATCCTATACATATCGCATAAGGTTGCCGAGATAAAGATGATGGATGAGGATATCCTTGCGCAAAAAGTAATGGAGACCACAAAGAATTGGTTTAATCTTTAATATAGATTTTATGATAAATACAAGAAAACTTCTTTTAGTATATACAGGTGGAACAATAGGTATGAAGCAAGACCCCGATTCGCTTGCTCTCAAACCGTTTAATTTTGACCAGATAGAGAGTGAGGTGCCGGAGCTTAGAAAGTTTGGATACCATATAGATACAATATCTTTTGATCCTTTAATAGATTCATCTGATGTTGAACCTGCTTTTTGGGTGAAACTTGCAAAGGTATTAGAGGAGAACTACTACACTTATGATGGCTTTGTGATCTTGCACGGTACGGATACAATGTCATACACAGCATCTGCCCTGAGTTTTATGTTAGAAGGATTGGCTAAACCTGTTATTCTAACCGGAAGCCAGCTGCCTATAGGTGTTTTAAGGACAGACGGGAAGGAGAACCTCATCTCCTCGGTTGAGATTGCGGCGGCGGTTAAAGAGGATGGTACACCGTATGCTCCGGAGGTCTGTATATATTTTGAAAACCAACTGTTTAGGGGAAACAGGACAACAAAATACAATGCAGAGAACTTTAGAGCATTCCGTTCTGCCAACTATCCGCCGTTGGCGGAGGCCGGAATACATATAAAATATAATAAATCTTTAATAAGGTACCCTGCAATAGATACGGAACTTAAAGTTCACACACGTTTGGATACTAATGTTGCGGCAATAAGGATATTTCCCGGAATTATGCACCAGGTAATGGATTCGGTTATAGAGACGCCGGGCCTGAGGGCACTTATCTTGGAAACTTTCGGCTCCGGAAACGCTCCTACAAAAAGCTGGTTCCTTAATACGGTTGACAAAGCATTAAAAAAGGGAATCATTGTTTTGAATGTTACGCAATGTCTTGCCGGAAGTGTTGATATGGATGCGTATGCAACAGGTTTGGAGCTTAAGCGTATGGGGGTGATAAGTGGGCATGACAGCACGTATGAGGCTGCTCTTGCAAAACTTTTTTATCTATTAGGTAAATATACAAATAATGAGATAGTTAAGAGCTTGTTAAGCAAAAATTTACGCGGCGAAGTTACCTTATAATTGCATTTTATTGTTCATTATTGATTTTTTTTGCGTAAATTGCGCTGATTTTGGTGAGAGAACTATTTACTAATTTAAATACATTGTTTAATATTTTTAATCATTCAAAAATTTTATGAAAAAATTTTGTATGTTTCTAGCAGTGTTTGGCCTTGTTGCTCTAACTGCTACTTACGCATTTGGTCAGGAAATGTCTGCTCAGGACCTTCTGAACGGTCAGTCAGATGTACCTGTTTATCAGCAATTGAAAGAGAAATTCATTGAGGGTGGTGCAGGTTTCATGGCATCAGTTCTTATCTGTCTTATCTTGGGTCTTGCTGTTGCAATTGAGAGAATTATCTATTTAACTCTTTCAACTACAAACACTCAGAAACTTCTTGCAAAAGTTGAGGATGCTCTTAAAAATGGTGGCGTAGAGGCTGCTAAAGAGGTTTGCAGAAACACAAGAGGTCCTGTTGCTTCTATCTTCTACCAGGGTCTTAGCCGTATGGATGAGGGTATGGAAGTTGTTGAGAAATCAGTTGTTTCTTACGGTTCAGTTCAGATGAGCCAGCTTGAGAACGGTATTTCTTGGATCCAGTTGTTCATTGCTATTGCTCCTATGTTAGGATTCTTGGGAACAGTTATCGGTATGGTTGGCGCATTCGATGCTATCCAGGCTGCAGGTGATATCTCTCCAACAGTTGTTGCAGGTGGTATTAAAGTTGCGTTGATTACTACAATCGGTGGTTTGATAGTAGCTATTATTCTTCAGATGTTCTTTAACTACATCATCTCTAAGATTGATTCAATCGTTGTTTCAATGGAGGAGGCTTCTATCTCTCTAATCGATTTGTTAGTAAAATATAAAAAATAATTCCAGAATATGTCTAAAATCTTAAAATATGTATTGGCACTGTTGATGATCATCACAGCTGTTATTATCGTAGTGTTCTTCACTATGGGTGATGACGCGCTGTCTGAGACAACAGTTCCTTTGATGCTGAATTGGTCAATTATCCTTTTAGTTGTCGCAATTATTTCAGCAGTTATCCTTCCTCTGTTTTTCCCTTCAGGAAAAGGTGGAAAGAAGACTTTGATGTCTCTTGGCATTATGGTAGTTTTGTGTGTTATTTCATACGTATGCGCATCTGACGTTATTCCTGAGCGTATAGCAGATCTTACAGACGCTACTACAATGAAGCTGACAGACGCAGGATTGATTTTAACCTGTATTTTGACAGTAGTTGCAATATTGTCAATTGTTGGTGGTGCTTTAATTAACGCATTTAAAAAGTAATAGAATATGGCTTCAAAGAAAACCCCGGAAGTAAATGCGAGTTCGACCGCCGATATTGCATTCCTTTTGTTGGTCTTCTTCCTGGTAACAACTACCATGGATGTTGATAAAGGTATTTCACGTCGTTTGCCTCCTATGCCGGATGAGAACCAGAAAGTGGAAGATCAGAAGATTAACAAGAGAAATATCGTTATAGTTAGAATTAACCAGAGCGATAGAATATTTGTCGGTAGCGGCCCTGTAGATATTTCCGAGCTTAAAGATAGAATAGTGGAGTTCATTACAAACCCTAGTGGTGATCCTAACCTTCCAGAGAAGGAGATGACTCAGATTGAGGGCATTGGTGAATATCCTGTATCTAAAGGCGTGGTTTCTCTTCAGAATGACCGTGGAACAAGTTATAGCAAGTATATTGCAGTTCAGAATGAGATTGTAAGAGCTTTTAATGAGATTCGTGATAATTTCTCTGAGATCCAGTTTGGTAAGAAATATAACAAACTAACAGAGGATCAGCAGGCTGCAGTAAGAAAGGCTATTCCACAGAACATTTCGGAAGCCGAGCCTAAAGATGTAAGTAAGAAAAAATAATAAAGGAGAATAGAGATGGCTACATTCAAAAGAAACGGTAAAAAAGAATTGCAGGCAATTAGTACAGCCTCACTTCCGGATATAGTTTTCATGCTGTTGTTCTTCTTTATGGTGTCTACCTCTATGAGAGATACCGAAAAGTTGGTAACTGTTAAGCTCCCGGAGGCTACAGAAACAGCTAAATTGGAAAGGAAAGACCTTTCTGCTTACATTAATGTTGGAACACCTGTCAAATACAAACAGGCTGAATTTGGTACAGATGCCAGAATACAGCTTAACGATTCGTTTAAGACAGTTGATGATATCAGAGACTTTGTTGCATCTGAGCGTGAGACTTTGAGCGAAGCTGACCGTCAGTTCATGACAGTTTCAATCAAGGCAGACGAGAACGTAAGAATGGGTATCATATCAGATATCAAACAGGAGCTGAGACGTTGTTCTGCTCTTAAGATTATGTACTCTGCCAGAACAGTTTCAAAACTTGGTGCTGAATAATCTTTGATGATTATATACTTTAAGGCGGCTCGGTGAAAATCGAGCCGCTTTTTATTTTAGAACGTTGCAAAATATTGTATCTTTGGGCTTGGAATGCAGTAGCGTATTTACTGTCGCAATATATTTAATAATAAAATATAATAACTGATATATTTTAGTATGAAACGTCTGAATTTCTTTAAAAAAACGGCTGTTCTGGTTATGGCTGGTGCAGTTGGATTTTCTATGTTTTTTTCTTCAATTAATGTTTACGCAGCTGATAATACAAATAATGAAAAGAGACCAAAATATGTCTTTTACTTTATAGGTGATGGAATGGGGTTCTCCCATATTGCGTTAACAGAGGCATATTTGGCTACCGAGAAGGGATCTGTTCCCGGGAGCGTATCATTAGGTTTTACACAGTTCCCTGTTATGGGTATGGCTACAACGTATTCGGCAAGCAATATGATTACCTGCTCATCTGCAGCCGGAACGGCTCTTTCTACCGGGTTTAAAACAAAGAACCATATGTTGGGGATGAATCCGGATACTATTGCATTGGAGAGTATATCATATAAAATTCATAGAGCAGGGTATAAAGTTGGTATCATGACATCTGTTACCATAGATCACGCTACACCTGCATCTTTTTACGGGCACTCTCCAAAGAGAAGCGACTACTATTCAATTGCAAGAGAATTGCCTTTAACCGGTTTTGAATTTTTTGGTGGCGGCGGATTTGAAGGAGCTAAAGATAAACGTAATACAGATAATTCGATATATAAATCTGTAGAGGATAATGGTTATACGATTGCTTACGGGTTGGAAGATTATAAATCAAAGAAAGATAATGCAGAGAGGTTAATTCTGTTCCAAGAACAGGCGAGAGCAAATGAGGTTCTTAGGACAAATTGGGAGCGCGATAACAACGCCCTTACCCTGCCTCAGGTAGTCTCTTCCGCAATTGAATTTTTGGATAATGATAAAGGTTTCTTCATTATGGCAGAGGGAGGTCAGATAGATTGGGCTGCCCATTCAAATGATATTCCGGGTACCATATTTGAAACCATAGATTTTGACAATGCCATAAAGGTTGCATATGACTTTTATCTTAAACATCCTAATGAAACATTAATTGTTGTAACTGCAGACCATGAAACCGGTGGAGTTACATTAGGAAAGACTAAAGGCTATGTTTTTGACCTAACTCCCGTTCTAAATGGAAGAAAGGCTCATTTGGCAAAAATCAACGGTGAAAAGGTTGAAATTGCAGGGGCTTCAGACAAAGAAAGCGGAAGGACAGTTGATAATTATATGAGCGGAATTACAAATGATTCTCTATCTGTAATTACAAAGATAGGCTGGACAACCACAAGCCATACCGGAGGTGCTGTTCCTGTGTTTGCTATTGGTGTAGGTGCAGAGAATTTTGCAGGCAGAATAAACAATACAGATATACCAAAGAGAATATGTAAGATTATGGGTGTCCCTTTTGCAAATAAGGTAGATTGGTATTACGGAAGGATGGCAGAATTTAAAAGAGAGAAGGCTATCTGCTCAAAGGATATTGTGTTCTTGGGGAATAGTATAACATACGGAGCAAGAGACATTGCGCAATATTTTCCAAAAGCTGCAAAGAGTTTGGCTACCAAAGGGGGAAGAATGGTTAATAGAGGCATTGTGGGGGAGAGTGCAAAACACTTTTATGAAAGATTGGATGAGATTTTGATTGGCAAACCTGCCAAGCTGTTCATTATGGGAGGTATAAACGATCTTGCCGGAGGGGCAACGGGGGAGGAGATATGCGGCAGATTGGAGAAGATAGTAAAGGCTGTTAAAGAGTCCTCTCCAAAAACAAAAATCTATATAGAGAGCCTGCTGCCTGTAAATGAAAGCTTTAAAGTATACAAGAGCCTTAGCGGCAAGACCGCAGAGGTTGCCAAGGTAAATGCTTTAATAGAGAAGATGGCAAAAACGGAAAAGATACAGTATATAAATCTTTATCCTTATTTCCTTGAGAGTGGAACGGAGAATCTTAACCCACAGATAACGAAGGATGGCTTACATCTTACAAAAGAGGGTTATGCTATATGGGCTTCGGAGCTTGCCAAGTATGTAAAATAAACTGCAAACCTAAAGCAGAACAGCAAACGTGCTTGCATGTTATGCTTTCGGTGCAGCGTTTATTGTAGCTTTGCTAAAATAAAATAGTTATTTATAGATATTAATTCTGCACATTATGCAGGTATAAACAGTTTAATGATGGTTACGAGAGAAAGAATAGTACATCTATTAGCGCAGGAACCCGGAAAAGAGGTTGTTGCCAAAGGTTGGGTAAGAACCAAACGTGGAAACAAGAATGTCTCATTTATTGCTTTGAATGATGGCTCTACAGTTAATAATATACAGATAGTATGTGATGCCAATGTAATCTCGGAAGAGGTAATGAAGGATATTACAACAGGTGCCTGCATTGCCGTTAAGGGCGAATTGGTAAAGTCTATGGGAAAAGGCCAGAATGTGGAGATACAGGCCAAAGAGATAGAGGTATACGGAACAGCTGATCCTAACAGCTATCCGCTGCAGAAAAAGGGGCATACTGTTGAATTCCTTAGAGAGATAGCTCATTTAAGACCAAGGACAAATACATTTGGAGCCGTTCTTAGAATAAGACACGCAATGGCTTTTGCTATTCATAAATATTTTAATGACAAAGGTTTCTATTATCTGCATACCCCGCTTATTACAGCTTCTGACTGTGAAGGTGCGGGTGCTATGTTCCAGGTGACCACATTAGATTTGAACAATGTTCCAAAGAATGAGGAGGGTAAAGTTGATTATACCCAGGATTTCTTTGGCCGTCAGACATCATTGACTGTGAGCGGACAGTTGGAGGGTGAACTTGGGGCAATGGCTCTTGGCCAGATCTATACCTTTGGGCCTACATTCAGAGCGGAAAACTCAAATACCCCAAGACATTTGGCGGAGTTCTGGATGATAGAGCCTGAGATGGCATTCTACGAGATAGAGGACAATATGGATCTTGCAGAGGACTTTATAAAGAGTTTGGTGCAGTATGCTTTGGATAACTGCGCTGATGATCTTCAGTTCCTTAACAATATGTATGATAACGAACTTATAGAGAGATTAAAGGGGGTTGTAAATACTAAATTTGTACGTTTGCCTTATACGGAGGGTGTTAAAATTCTTAAGGAGAGCGGTGTTAAGTTTGAGTATCCTGTGGATTGGGGTGTAGATCTTCAAAGTGAGCATGAAAGGTATCTTGTAGAGAAACACTTTAAAAAACCTGTTATCCTTACAGATTATCCAAAGGAAATAAAGGCTTTCTACATGAAACAGAACGATGACGGTAAGACAGTTAGGGCAATGGATGTTCTCTTTCCTAAGATTGGAGAGATTATAGGTGGATCTCAGAGAGAGGAGAGCTTGGAGAAATTGGAGAAGAGAATAGCAGAATTGAATATGGACACCAAGAACTTATGGTGGTATCTCGATACAAGAAGGTTTGGCAGTGCCCCTCATAGTGGCTTTGGACTTGGCTTTGAAAGATTGCTGCTGTTTGTTACTGGTATGGCAAACATTAGAGATGTAATCCCATTCCCAAGAACACCTAAATCTGCAGATTTTTAAAAATTGGCAAACAGACGCCTCAGCAAAACTACAATGAGTGATGCGGGGCGTTTTTATATAGACACTAAACTAAAAAACTTATGTTAATCATAGGAATAGCAGGTGGTACCGGCTCCGGTAAGACCACAGTTGTAAAAAAACTTACAACTCTTTTAAATAAACAGGAGGATGTTGTGGTAATTCCGCAGGATTCCTACTATAAGGATAACAGTCATCTTACACCGGAGGAGAAGGCGGTACAGAATTTTGATCATCCCGATTCAATAGATTTTGAACTGCTTATACAGCATATTAAAGATCTTAAGAATGGCAAGGATGTGGAGCAACCTGTCTATTCATATATTACCTGTTCCCGCTCTACAACGGAAACTGTGCATGTAAAGCCTGCGCACATTATTATTGTAGAGGGTATTCTTATATTCACCAACGCCAAGTTGAGAAAGCTCCTGGATATAATGGTATTTGTTGATGCTGATGCAGATGACAGGCTTGCCAGAGTTATCCAAAGGGATACCGTTGAAAGGGGAAAGAATATTGAACAGGTGCTTACCCGCTATGAGCAGACAGTAAAGCCTATGCACCTGCAGTTTATTGAGCCGAGCAAGAGGTATGCAGATATAATTGTGCCTCAAGGTGGCCATAACAAGGTAGCTATTGATATATTAAAGGCAACCATTGAGAAGGCTTTGCAGATGAAGGCGGAGGGTAAGAATATAAATAGATAAAGAGAATTTGGAATGAAAAAGGAGAGACCATTAGAGGGAAACAGGGGGAAAAGGGTAGGGCTTATGTGCACTATCATTTTTCACCTTGTTGTACTTATAGTTTTCCTGCTTTATTCTATTAATGCCGTTGTTGCAGACGGGAATACATTCATGCTTGATTTCAGCAAACAGGAACAGTTGGAGCAAGAGATAAAACAGCAGGAGCTTAAGGAGTCTGTTGCCAAAGAGCTGGATGATATTCTAAGCGGAAGACAACCCTCCCAAACCTATAGAAATGTGGCTGTTGACAGAAGCTCCAAGAGTAACAGGCATTTAAAAGACGACCGTTTTAAGAACCCTAATCAAGTGTATGACGAGGCAAGAGAGCTGCAAAAAAAGTTGGATGCCTCTAAAAAAGAGGCTCTTGCCCAACAGGGTACAGATGATGTGCCCTCTAACAGTAGCAGCAAAGAGGTTAAATCTGAAACATACAAAGGTCCATCTATACTGTCATACAAGTTAGATGGGAGAAAGAAGGCATACCTTCCTGTTCCGGCATATAAGGCTATTGGTGGTGGGGATGTTACAGTTAGGATAGTTGTTAACAGAAGGGGATATGTAATCTCTGCGCAGATAGTTGAGGCTGTTTCAACACCGGATTCTGCCATACGGGAGTATGCCCTGCTGGCGGCAAAGAAAAGCCGTTTCGCAGCCAGCGCCACCGCTCCTGAAAAACAGGTTGGCGAGATTGTCTACAGGTTCATAGCACAATAATGTAAACAGACATTTTGTTTTTGCAATACGCGAGAATAGTACAGGGGTGTTGTTGATAGGTAAAATAGCAAAGCTATTTTTTCTTTTTGTTACTTTTTAGGTAGTAGTTGCCGTCTTTGCCTTTCTTGTACTCCTTGCCTCTGCCAATGGATTTAAGGTAGGAGATATACTGCTGGTCTGTCATGATTTTCTTAAAAGCAGCCAATGTTGTATCTATCCAGCGGTCTCGTACTGTGGTATATGATTTGGGATCCTGCATGCCCCTCTGTTGCAGTTTTTCCATATCCTCCTTTAGTCTGGAGTAATTATATTGTAGGACAGAGTCTACGTAAAATACCTGTGTGGGATTGAGCTTAAGCTCTTTCTCCAATCTTTCCGCTTCGAGAGATGCCATCTCCTCCGGAGTTTTCTCTTTTGGTTGCTCTTGAGCATAAGATTGCTTTGGAATAAGCACAATTGCCAATAGTATCAGCGCAAAAATGTAAATTGTCTTTGAGATGTTTTGTCTTACAGTCATTTTTTCTATATTTGTATATTTCCGCTAAATTAGAAAAAATATATTTAATATGAGAATTATTTCAAAAACGATTTTTGTTCTTACGCTGCTTATGGCAGCTGCTATAAGCTCCTGGGCATGTTCAAACGTGCTTGTAACTAAAGGTGCTTCTAAAGACGGTTCTGTTATGGTAACCTATTCTGCAGACTCACACCAACTTTACGGCGCACTTTACCATGTTCCCGGAGGTATCTGGCCAAAAGGCTCTATGTTAAAGGTCTGGGAGTGGGATTCCGGCAGGTATATGGGAGAGATTCAGCAGATAGAGAGAACCTATTCAACAATGGGCAATATGAACGAGCATCAGCTCATCATTACGGAGACAACCTTTGGAGGCCGTAGCGAGCTTGTAGATACAACCGGTATAATGGATTATGGTTCACTTATTTATATTACCCTTCAACGCGCAAAGACAGCAAGAGAGGCTATTAATGTAATAGCAGACCTTATGGCAACATATGGTTATGCGTCGGGAGGAGAAACATTCTCAATAGCAGACAAGGATGAGGTTTGGGTTATGGAGATTATTGGCAGAGGTACAAAACTTAATAAAAAGGGTGTTAATGTAAACAAAGGGGCAAACTGGGTTGCAATAAGAATCCCCGACGGCTATATAAGCGCTCATGCCAACCAGAGCAGAATAACAAATTTCCCTCTAAACGACCCTGAAAACTGCCTGTACGAGAAAAATACCATAAACTTTGCAAGAGAGGCGGGCTACTTTACCGGGTCAGATGAGGAGTTCAGTTTCTGCGATGCGTATGCCCCTGCAGATTATAGTGCTCTAAGAGGTTGTGAGGCAAGAGTATGGAGTGCATTCAACATCCTTGGCAAAGGGATGATTGGAGACAAGCCTGCAGTGGATTACTTTGACTTTGCGAGCGGTGCCAATCCAAACAACAAGATGCCGCTCTACATTAAACCTGCTGAGAAACTTACACTTAAACAGGTTGCAGATGTTATGAGAGACCATTACGAGGATACCCCTCTTGATATGCGCAAAGATATTGGTGCCGGTGGATTTGAGCTTCCGTACAGATGGCGTCCAATGACCTTTGAGGTTGATGGAAAGACATATATGAATGAGAGAGCTATTGCAACGCAGCAGACTGGTTTCTGGATGTTAGGGCAGGCAAGGAATTGGCTTCCCGACGAAATAGGTGGAATTATCTGGTTTGGTGTTGATGATGCCGCTACATCCTGCCTTACCCCAATATACACCTCATCTGTAAGGGTACCTCTATGCTTAAGGGAGGGCAATGGCGATATGCTAACCTACTCACCGACATCCGCTTTCTGGCTGTTTAACAGAGTCGCTCAGTTTGCATATCTGCGTTATAACCTTATAGCTCCCGAGGTTCAGGCCGCAGCAAATGATCACGAGAGCGGAGCACAGCAGATTGTAAGCACCATAGACAAGGAGGCGCAGCGTATATACAAAGAGAACCCTGCAAAGGTTAAGGAGTATCTTACAGAGTGGTCCGAGATGATTGCGGACAGGATGTTCAAGAAATGGCAGGAGTTGGATACATACCTGTTGGTAAAATATATGGACGGCAATGTCAAGAAGCAGAACCCCGATGGCAGTTTCATGTACGACAAATATGGAAGAGGTATTCCTGCTTCACCGGATTGGCCAGGCTATTCTAATCACTGGAAAGAGAATGTAGTGAAGGATGCCGGCGAGAGGTTGGAGGTTAAGGAGATAGAGGTGACGAAATAGTAGGAGTGAGATAGTAAAAGAAATACAACGTCTTATATCTTATAGAAGTGCGGTTTACGATCTTTGTAATATGCAAGGTGAGTGAAACCGCACTTTTTTACTACCTCTGCATAAAATTCAAAAGACTCTCCCAATCTAAACGCATCGTGCGCATCCGAGCCAAAGCTGAGCGCCTCTCCGCCTAACTCTTTAAAACGCTTTAAGATATTAAGATCTAAAACAGGTGTGCCGCCAAAACGCTCTCTGTAGGTGTTTGTATTAATCTCCAGCGCTTTGCCGCTCTCAGCCAAAAACTTGAGTAGCGGTTCCATATAGTCTCCAAACTCAGCTAATGTTATACTCCTGCACGGATAGTTCCTATAGCGGGTTATGTAGTCGTAATGCCCCAAAATATCAAAATCCCTGTACTCGAAAGCCGTTTTGCAGATAGCCTCCAAGGCACCGCTGTATGCCCTTTTATAGTCCTTCCCCTCATAGTAGGTCTGCATGTATGGATCCAAATGTTCCACAAAATGAACAGACCCGATAACCACATCAAAATCAAAACCTTTCACATATTCGCGTATCTTGCCAAGACTGCCTGGCTGCAAACCAACTTCAATCCCTTTAAAGACTTGTAGTTTAGTTATTTCCGCTTCCCGACAAACCACTCTTTGGCTACTCTCATGGAGCAGGTGGCTGCAATGCTCTATCTCCTGTTGCTGCTGCGCAATAGAGAATTTGAACTCATTATCCCTTGCCGGGGCATCAAGGTCTAAATGGTCTGTAAAGGCAATGCCGCTCAGCCCATGCGATACGGCGTATGCGATGCTCTCCTCTACGGTTGTCCTGGCATCCGGAGAGAATGTGCTATGGGTATGATTGTCAAAAAACATTTAGAGTAATGCAATAAGGTTAGTAATCTTAAAAAAATAACTTGGTAATCTTTAATTGTCTTTTCGTACTGTTAAATCTTTACCAACTTATTTTTTAACGCTTACTTAAAACAGCTTTTTAATTCCTGAGTCCGCAGATCTTCCAGCTCTCACCCTCCTTTACAAAAAGCATGGAACCATCTATCGGGAAGCTCTCCCCAATAATTGAGTATGAGACGCTAAGGGTGTCTGATTTGCCAACCTTCTCAGGTTCTCCTATATTGAATGTTAGTTTTGATGCTCTCTCTTTGATTGAAGAGGCTATGGCATCGGGCAGAGTGCCAAACTGTTCTGTGGCCTCATTGAGCATCTTGCTGTACTCTTGTGTACAATACTCAGATGCCTTGGCGTAATCTGTTGTGAGATATGATTCTATAAATGAGCCCGCTGTCTCTTTTACTTCGCTGTTGTTACTGCAGGAACAAAAAAAGGCAAGGGAAGATATGATAATTGCTATATGTCTCATAATCCAAAATATTTATTGAAAATAGTTGCCGGTTGCAGCCAATTTGCCTAAACCTTCTGATTCGTCTGCAAAATTAACAAATCTACTCAAGGGTTACAACAGTGATTCCGCTGCCACCGTATCTTATATCCTCATCTTTGCAGGATACGACACCGGGCATTGTGAGTAGAAACTTGCGTACCTCCTCCTTTAGTATGCCGTTCCCTTTTCCGTGAAGTATCTTTACCTCAGACGAGCCTACCATAAGGGCATCGTCTATGAATCTTGTGGCGGAGTCTATAGCTTCGTCCAAACGTTGTCCGCGAATATCTATCTGTGGCTTGAAGTTGAGTTTGCGCTCGTTTATGGAGTCGCTTATAATATTGCTGCTTTTAAAGGTAACTTTGCCGGCAGCTTTTAGTTTACCTGTAAATTCGTTGTTGGAGATAGGCTCTACTCCGCTTATGCTTACCTTGCTTATGATGCTGCCTACCGCCACATTTACCCAGTTTTTCCCAATAGTAAGTATCTCGCCAACCATACCGTTGTCTTTAATGCGTACCTTGTCTCCAATATCCAATCCTGCCTTTTTCTCCTCCATTACATTTGGAGATATAGCGTTGGATGTAGCACCGTTTGTGGTATTGGCTGCGGTGTTTGTTGCAGCGGAACTGTTGTCTATGCTGCCTGCAGATTCCGCCCTGCTCTTTTCGCCTCTTGCCTTGCGCTCCTCCTTGCGTTTCTTGCGCTCTATGAGCCTGTTCATCTGTGCTTCAATCTTCTTGTCTGTCTCCGAGGCGTTGATCTCATTCAAGGATTCCTTAAATTCACCAAGACTCTTTCTGGCAATGATTGTCTGCTCCCTTTGGGCCTGAGCCTCCTTTATCTCCTTAATTGTCTGCTCTATGCGTTTGTTAGCCTCCGCTATAAGCTCCTGAGCCTCTCTTTTTGCCTCCTCTATAATGGATTTCTTGTTCTTCTGTATCTCTACAAGCTCCTTTTGGTATCTCTCCGTTACCCCCTCCAATGTCTTGTCTGTGATCTTTATCCTTTGCAGCTTCTCATCAAGGGCACGTTTGTTCTTTGATATCTTTCTAAGCTGCCGCTCAAGGTCTACAAAGCCGTTGCCCGCAACCTCTTGAGCCTCCTTGATGATTTTGTCGGGAAGCCCAATCTTTCTTGCAAGTTCAAAGGCAAATGAGTTGCCGGGGAGTCCAATTTCTAAGTTGAACAGAGGCATTATCTTGCCAACATCAAACAGCATGGCTCCGTTTATTGCTCCGTTTTTGCCGCCACTCTTCTCCTTGCCGCTTGTCGGATCTTTGTCTCCATCTTTCACCATGTTTCTTGCTCCGCCGACAATATTCTGAGCGTAATATTTAAGGTTGGTGTAGTGAGTGGTTATTACTCCGTAAACCCCTTTGCTGTCTATCTCCCGCAGAATGGCCTCTGCGATTGCTCCGCCGGCTGTTGGTTCTGTGCCGGAGCCAAACTCATCTATGAGTACAAGAGATTCTTTGTCTGCCCACTGGAGCATCTCCTTCATGTTGGTGAGATGGGAGCTATATGTACTAAGGTCATTTTCAAGTGATTGCTCGTCGCCAATATCAATGAACATCTCTTTGAATATTCGTAGTTCGCTGGTTTCTGCGGCCGGTATAAGCAGACCCCACTGGAACATGTACTGCAGTAGCCCTGTTGTTTTAAGGCAGACAGATTTTCCTCCCGCATTCGGGCCGGAAATAATAAGAATATGCTTTGTTGGAGTTAGCGTGAGATTGAGTGGCACTATAGGTTTGCCCTCCCTCTTTAGTGCAGCCTCCAACAGCGGGTGTCTTGCTCTTACGAGTTTTAGCTCGTTGTCCTGAGATATGATTGGCATTCCGGCCTCCATGTCTAAAGCTACCTTTGCCTTTGCCAACAGAAAGTCTATCTCCCCAACAAACCGTGAGCCCATAAGAAGCTCCGGTATAAACGGCCTTACAAAATCTGAGAACTCTGCAAGGATGCGTGCAATCTCTCTCTGCTGTGCAAAATAGAGCTCCCTTACCTCGTTGTTCAGTTCCACTACTTCGGCAGGTTCTATATAAACGGTCTTGCCGGTGGCGCTTTCGTCATATACATACCCGGGCAACCGTCTCTTGGCTCCTGCATCAACAGGAATAAGTATTTTGCCATCTCTTACAGATACTTTTGCTTCGAGGTCTACAATCCCTTCGTCCTTAGCTCGTTTGAGTACTGCCTGAACCCTTCTCGACACAGAGTTCTCTTTCTCTCTAAGATTACGCCTAATCTCCTGTAACTGAGGAGATGCTGTGTCTTTTACCTCGCCATGCCTGTCTACAATCTCGTCTATCCTGTAGAGAATCTCGGGCGGATAAATAACAGGGGCGGCCAATTTGAACAGATTGGGGTATTTTTGAGACTTGCCGCTATTAAGTTTATCCTCTCTAAAGAATAGCGTAAGCTCCTTTAAAGTTGCCAAAAACTGTTTCAGGCTTATCATATCGTTGAGCGATATTACCGCACTTGGTGTCTCCAATGGTTTAAGGAAATGGATTGTGTCTACATATCCATTTCTTGGAAAGGACTGCTCAAAGATAGATATTACCCTCATCTCATCTGTAAGACACAGTCGTTTGTCAATTGTCTCCTTTTTGCATGATACCTCCTCTTCGCCGGCTCTCTGTTTTGCATAATTGGTACTGCACCTGCTTGCTATCTGTTCGCGAATCTTTTTAAAACCTAACTTCTGTTCTATTTTCTCTGCGTTTATCATCTGTAAATATCCTCCTATATGTGACGCATATTTTCTGCAAAGATACGAGTTTATAGTTTATGGCGTTGGCTTTGGCGAGTAAAGAGGGCTTTGGCGTTAGCGTTGGCCGGTTTTGAAGGTAAAGATGGTATAGAGACGGTAAGGTGAAAAAGGTAAAGGTTTTTGAAAAAATGAAAACATCAGCTAAATCAGCTAACGCCAACGCCAACGCCTTTTTACAATTGTTAAGAAATGGTGATATTGTGGTAACGTTTTGTAATAAAAGATTAACACTTTTGTAAACAAAAAGTATCAAAAACTCTGTTTTTTTGCATTTGAAAAATTAGACGAAAAACAGATTTATATGGATTTTTTTCTTTTGGGAATAGTTGTATTCCTGTTCGTATTGGCAATTTTTGATTTGGTTGTTGGGGTAAGCAACGATGCCGTAAACTTCCTCAACTCTGCAATTGGGGCAAAAGCCGCCTCATTTAAAACAATCATAGCAGTGGCAGCCGTTGGTGTGTTTATGGGAGCTACCATGAGTAACGGAATGATGGATATAGCCCGTCACGGAATATTCAGACCGGAACAATTCTACCTCAATGAGTTGATGTGTATTTTCCTGGCCGTTATGATTACAGATATCATTTTGCTTGATATATTCAATTCGCTTGGAATGCCAACATCTACTACGGTTTCAATGGTATTTGAACTGTTGGGCGCAACTTTTGCTTTGGCGATCTTTAAGATGAATGCAAGCGGAGGAGAGCTTACCTTCTTTGACCTTCTTAATACAGAAAAAGCACTCTCTGTTATCCTTGGAATCTTTATGTCCGTGGCAATAGCATTCTTCTTTGGATCTTTGGTACAATATATAGCAAGGCTTATCTTTACTTTCAACTACAAAAGCAAACTCAAATGGAAGATTGGAATCTTTGGAGGAATAGCAACAACGGCTATCATATATTTCCTGCTTATTAAAGGTGTTAAAGATCTTTCATTCATGACTCCCGAATACAAGCAGTGGATACACAATAATACTCTAATGATAGTTTGCAGTTGCCTTGTATTCTTTACAGCCTTTATGCAGATACTCCATTGGTGCAAGGTTAATGTCTTTAAGGTGGTTGTACTGCTTGGAACATTCTCGCTTGCAATGGCCTTTGCCGGCAACGATCTTGTAAACTTTATTGGAGTTCCGTTGGCAGGACTGTCCTCTTACCAGGATTATGTAGCAACCGGTGCAACAGATCCAAACTCCATGTTAATGGATTCGCTAAACGGCCCGGCAAAAACACCTGTCGTATTCCTTATAGGAGCCGGTATAATAATGGTAATCTCTTTGGCAACATCCAAGAAAGCATATAATGTTGTAAAGACATCGGTAGACCTTTCAAGGCAGGATGGTGGCGATGAGATGTTCGGTTCCTCTAAGGTTGCAAGAAGTATAGTCCGTTCATTTGTATCTGTATCAACATGGATTGTATCCGTTACACCTGTCTCTGTACAACATTGGATTAACGAGCGTTTTAAAAGGGATGAGGCAATATTGGAAGACGGTGCTGCATTCGACTTGGTAAGGGCATCCGTAAACCTTGTGCTTGCAGGTCTGCTCATTGCGTTGGGAACATCTCTAAAACTTCCTCTTTCAACCACTTACGTAACCTTTATGGTGGCTATGGGTTCCTCTCTTGCAGACCGTGCATGGGGAAGAGAGAGTGCGGTATTCCGTATAACAGGTGTGCTTTCTGTTATCGGCGGCTGGTTCATTACAGCAGGAGTTGCATTTGCAGCAGCAGCAATAATAGTCCTTATAATCTACTTTGGAGGGACGGTGGCAATGGTTGCGGTCATTATTCTTGCTGTTATAGTTCTAATCAAGACCAACATCCGTTTTAGAAAGAAAGCACAAGAGGAGAAGAAAGACGAGCTCTTTAACGCGATGATTGCCAGCAACGATAAAAAAGAGATTTGGACAATGCTCCGTAAACATATTTCGGGGGAGATGAAGGAGTTTCTTGCCTACACCGTTGAGACATACATGCAGATTACAGACGGATTCATAAATGAAGACCTTAAACCTCTTCGCAAGGCGGAACGTTCTCTTATCAATGAAAAGACCTCCCTAAAGAGCATAAGGAGAAAGGAGACACTCTGCTTTAGAAAGATAGACAAAGCATTGGCCATTGAGAAGAGTACGTGGTTTAATCTTGGAATAAACAGTTGTGTATCTGTAATGTACAGCTTAAGACGTATATGTGAGTATTGCAAAGAACATGTAGACAATAACTTTACTCCGCTTCCCGACAAATATTCTGTTGAGTTCCTGCCTTTACGCGAAAAGATGATGAGCTTGTTTGTTAGGAGCATAGACGTATTGGAGAGCGGTAATTACGAGGAAACCGTAGAGATAAGGAATGAGTGTGAGGAGGTTATGGCACTACTTTCAAAAACATATAAAGAGCTGTTCTACAGCCTGCAGGAGGATGAGAGTACATCTAATCTAACAGTTACATACGTTTATCTTAACCTGTTGCAGGAGTCTCAGGAGATTGTGCATCTGTTGAGGCAGTTCTTGAGGGCTGAACGTAAGTTGCAACAATCCATTACCCAATAATTCAGAGGTTTTCGCTTATGCGCAGCTTTTTCTTGTCGTGCCATGATTAGTTTATTGTTTATATACTCTCTTTACCTTCTATATACTATAAACTTTTAACTAAACTAAGGCCAACGCTAACGCTAACGCAAAAATATTAAAGAGGGGCTTGTCATTATTTTTGGTAAGCCCTATTATTATGCTTACATTTGTTAAATATTTGTTAAGCGAATGTAAGCACAAGGTTTTGCAGGAAACGGTAATTCTATATATTTTTTTGATAATAGCCTCCTACCTTATAGGTTCGGTCTCCAGTTCAATAATATTGGGGAGGTACTTTTATGGCATTGATGTAAGACAGTTTGGAAGCCATAACCCGGGAGCCAACAATACGCAGAGGGTCTTGGGATGGAAGATGGGGCTTACAGTTTTCATCTTTGATCTGTTAAAAGGGGTTGCAGCTGTACAGCTTGCCCGTCTGCTGCCGTTTGATCACGAAACCAACCCGTATGTAGCTTCTCAGATTGTGTTTGGACTGTCTGCAATATTAGGGCATATTTTTCCGCTGTTCCATAATTTTAAAGGGGGAAAAGGGGTCTCGACCCTTGTAGGGGTTCTTTTGGCTATCCACCCCTTTGCGGTGCTGCTCTGCCTCATAGTTTTCCTCATTGTTTTTGCTTTTACAAGATATATCTCTGTAAGCGTTATTGTGGCAGTTACCTGTTTCCCTTTTATGGTTAATTTTATTTTTGCACTTTGGCTTCAGCCCGAGGAGACGCTTACCCTAAAGATATTCAGCATAGTTGTAGGTGTTATCATCTGGTTGACACACCTTAGCAATCTTAAAAGGCTCTACCACGGCAAGGAGGAGCGGTTCTCGGTAAAACCCGCCGTTGCCCCATATGCATTCTATGCCGGCCGCAAAAAATCAAAATAACAGCATACATAATGTTATAGATGTGTAGAAATTGAAATAAAAAGAGCAAATGCAAGGCTTGCGAAATCATTCAATACCGGAACATACTGTAGTATGTGAGGATTTGAATGATGAGCGTAACACAGCAGTTGCCTTTTTAGGCAATTTCTAAATT
>UMAU01007876.1_pt1 | contig 44943 bp, 69 predicted proteins | sample 1963791 | NCBI WGS metagenome assembly UMAU01 (sample SAMEA4835924, study PRJEB28245) | human gut metagenome | biome: gut microbiome; material: fecal sample | place: Denmark | collected 2008
ATAATCCACCAGCTACCATCTCCACCAAACATGCCATCATTCCTGTTATTTCCAGTTAAAAGAGCAACGTCTGATGCTGTTAAATTTCCATCCATAGTTATAATCTCCTTTTTGTGTATTTACATCAATCTGGCCAGATTGTAATGTACTATTTCATTCCTTTCAGCATGTGTTGAAACTGTCCTGCCATCTGCTGAACTTGATTAAGCTGCTGTTGAGAAATCTTCCCAGACTGTAACATCTTCTCAACTTCCGCTTTCGGGTCTCCCTTAAAATTCTGTTTAAACTGCATAAACTGTTGCATCATCTGCATTGGCCCGTTTCCCTGTGGCATCCCACCACCAAGTGCGTTAAATAATGGATTACTCATCTGCGTTTCCTCCCTTGACCGCTGATTCCTGCATGGTATTAGCCCTAACAGGTTCAGAAAAAGAATTTAATCGGTTTATGATAGCTTCGTATTTACCCTTTAAATCGTCGTATTCCTGTCTGGTGACATATTTACTGTCCATGTTCTGAACAGGCTGCTTAGGTGGCATCTGAGTGCCTACTTCATGGTATTCAAACGTCCGTAATGGTTGTGGCATACCAGAAGCGTCTGTAGATTTTATGTAGAACTTTTCGCTCTCTGAATCCATCAGTAAAACACTTGTCCCAGGTGCTACTAGATAGGATTTTGCACCGACTTCGCCAGATACCCACAGGATGCCATTATTGTTCTGCTGCTGTTGTACTGGTTGAGCCGGCATCTGGACAGGCTGTTGCTGAAATTGATTCATCTGTCCCGGAACACCAAAACTATATTGGTAAGGATTGTTATATAATGCCATCTCGTACACCTCCTATGACTTATTCTATGACTTATTCTATGACTTTCTATAACTATATTTTTACATAAAAAAAGAGCCTTAGACAGTTCGTCTAAGACCCATATAAGTATCTGAAAAGTATCAGCATACTTTAATTATTTTATTATTTACCCGGCGGCTCAATCGTTTCGCCGTGGATATACTCACATTCATCTGTTCAGCGCAGTATTCGAGCGTATATTCCTTACATCTCAGCCGGAACAGTCTTTCTTCGTCCGGTGTAAAATTACACTCTATCAAGAATCTGTCTATATCTTTCTTTGTGAACACATATAACTTCATGAGCATACCCCTTATTAATGCAATTAACGTTGATTCTGTGCAAGATAATTTGTAAGCTTCTGTTTTGTTTTTTTTAATTCCTCCACATTATTCCCACTGATCTGACTGTCCAACATGGTCGACAACACTTCCAGAATCAACGAATCACGTTCTGCAATCCTCTGAAGACTCTCGTAATCTCGTTTATCATGTTCTTCCAGTGTTTCTACTTGCTTATTGAGCCGGAATGCCGGAGTAATCCACTTAAAGATCACAGCTGCTGCCCCTCCGACAATGGACACCCCTCCGCAGATAGAGAGGAAAATCTGTACAAATTCTGATATGCTCATTTATTCTCCTTTTCCCAGTAATATACCGGGATCTCATTTCCGGAATCCCATGTATCGAAATATTTGCCATCCTGCACTGTCACCACATGACCATCTATACAGAGAATGTATGTGCCTGTTGGATGATCTGCGCAAAAGTCATTGACTGTATAAATATATCGCTCCGACTGCTCAATCAGTTTTCGCCTGTATCCATGCTTATAGAGGTACGCTCCCCAGACATAATTTGCGCTCGGCATATCTGACAGAGTACATGCCTGTATCATTAATCCGGCGAATACTGTTTCCCAGTCGAAGCCAGTTGCTTTACATATTGCCCGGACAACGCAATCTCCTGTTCTCTTATCCTTAACAGGATTTGGATTGAAATATTCCCATCTATCCATCAGTCAATCCCCTTTGCTGTTTTATAGCGTTTTGCCGCTCCTCTGGCTTTAGCGGCGTTCTGGCGGTTCCACTTCGCGATCATGAGCCGGTCTTGCAGTTCCCTCAGATCGTTCTGCTTGCAGTAATCTTTGTATGCAGCATTTTGTTTTTGGAGAAGAAAAGACTTCCGGTCAAGGTCTTGCTGAAGTGCGAACCTTGTCTGTTCATCCTTACAGTTATCAACCGCCGCTTGCAGTCCAAGGACTTCACGCTTCGTCTTGCGGATTCTCCGTTCATAAGTACGTTGCCGCTGTTCTTTTTCGTACTGTTTACCTTTGTTGGCTTTATCCTGTGCTGATAATTCCGCATAGGGATTAAATTCCCCATCACTGGCTCCAAAACTATGCCGACAGTTGACTCCTGACAGTCCGCTTGCCGTTCCATATCCAGTCAATGAGAATGGTGGAAATTTCTTACTCTTGCCAGAACGAGAGTATATCTTGCCTTGCCAAAACGAGTGATTTCCCGGATTCTCGCCGCCGTCACCTGTTCTGGCTCCTATGTGTGCACTGACCAGAACTAAATCCCAGTCCATTTCTTCCATGCGTTTGAGAGATATATCTCCCGTAGCCTGTGCCACGCCAGTTCTGACAGAACGTGCAACTGCTGTTTCAATCGTGTCTTTTCTGCCAGATGGATATGTGACAGTAACACCATCTGATACAACGTTATTGACTGCCTCTTTGATGGCTTGCGTATACCCAACTGCTCCAGTCATTACATGATTATAGGCAAGGTCGCATTGTTCGATATAGAGTCTCTGGGCGGCACTTGCGGTTGTTCTCGTGAAGTTCTTCCACTCGCCCATAGTCGCAAGCATATTCCGCTCCATGAGCCTTATCATAGATGGCGACTGTTCAAGCGGTACAGGGCTTAATCCTGCCGCTTTGTATACCTTATCATCATAGTTCATTGCAGTGATTCCAGCATCTTCAAACGCTTCAAGGAGTTCCTGTTGTTCGCGTTTGGTGTATTTTGATAGTTCTGCCAGAATGTCCTCTAGTAGCTCACCAGATTCCTGTAGCGTTCTGATTCTCCATGCATCAGCGTTGGTCAGAATATAGTCCTCGCCTCTGCCGATTCTTGCTACCATTCTCGACACGATCTCAGAGATGATATACTGATGCAATTCTTCTGCAATCTGCTCGCTGCCCTCTGTTATCCGACGTAAATATTCTGGACTAAGTATAGCATATCACCTCTTTCGATAAATGTTGTGGTACATGTTTTAGTTTTATGATGGTTAAATAAAGCCCTCTTTAATTAATTAGATAACTTGCTAGATACTTTATAAATATTTTTGCCAACTGTTTTTTTCCAAAATCATTCGGATGTACTGTATCTGCGATATATGTTGCTCTATTCCAACAGTTGATGCCACATTCTTCAAAAATCGGAATATACTGAATGTTAAAAAACTCCGCAACATCTTTCGTTGCTTTTGCATAATCATAACTGGTTAGGTTTTTGCTATTATACACAGGAGTATCAAGGTTCTCTCCTGCGGTATTGCCTCTACCACCACATAAAGAAGCTACAAATATTAACGCATTCGGACATCTGTTCTGTACCATCCTTATAGTTGTAGCAAGTCCACCTTTAAACTTTGTAGTGTCAAACCCGTCAGAATAAGTTAAATCTCCGATTTCAATACTTTGTCCGCAATCATTAGTTCCGCCCATTATTATAACAACATCACTGTCGGAAGAAATTGTATCAATTCTATTTTGCTTACAAAAACTATTTTCGTTTCCGTTATCAGAAACGGTTGTTCCACCTATTCCTTTGTTTTCTATTGTAAATCCAAAATAGTCTTTTAAATATGACTGCCAACCACCATTTTCTGTTATAGAATCACCATATGTGGTCAGTTTTTTGCCACTAAAAATACTATCAATTTTGCTTGCCGTATCAGATGATATACAATGTTCAACGAATATATTTTTATCTAAAAAGTTCTTTCCAACTAAATTGAGGATTTTTTCATCAGAATCTTGATTATCTGCAAAAATCCATACATTTTTACAGATTCCGCTAATTCCAGTAGTTATATTAACGTCACTGTTCTTTTCACGGAATCGGTTGAATCCGAGTGTCCAATATATTTTATCTGTATTAAAATCTTTTGTATCTATTCGTCCTAAAATTTTAAACGTTTTCTTAGTATTGTTTTTAAAATTTAGATTTCCAAAATTTGCTGAGTTTCCTGTAGTGTAGTTACCATTTGAATCGAGGACATGGGTGTAAACTATAACAACTCCGTCCGAATTTCGTATGACTAATCCTTCTGACAAATATACTAAATCAATGTCAAAACCGCTTTTGTTTTCAACTTCCAATTCGGCTACAAAAATATAATCTGTACCAATATTGACATTAACTGTATATGACATCAAATCGTCTCTATATCCTCTAAAATCTAACGTACCATCTGATGCTATGTTTTTAGTTGAAAATAAGTTTGAATCGGTTAATGGGTCAATACTATCCGCATATTGTTTTATATATTCTTCGTTTTTTCCTGTATAAATTTTATACAGTCCATTTATTCCATTTCCCTCAAGATAATCACTTAATATTGCTTTATTTGTAACATTATAAGCATAATAAGTACCACTATATGATGCATCTTCTACGTTCAATCTCAAACTACCATCAACCGGAATTTGCAGTTCACACATATTTTTTGTATCCATCTTACTGCTAACACCATTCCACGAATCGGAAACGTTTGACATATTTCTGATAGAAACTGCGCTAGAAAATGTATTAAATAAAACAATCCACTTTTCTCCAGTTTTTACTTCTGCAATTTTATGCTCATATCCCGTATATTCAGCAACAGAGCCAATCATATTGGGAATAGTAATTACCTCCTGAGTACCGTTCACCAAGTTTCCTAAATCTTCTTTTAGCGAAGCAATGTTCGTCTTGTTCTGCTCGATCTGCTGCGCCTGTTCTGTCGTGGCTCCAGGCTTGACTGGATTCTTTTCAAGGTACTCATTCACTGCATTCTTGATTTCTTCCGGCGAGATTTCACCGCCAATTCCTTTTAAGCATAATTCGTATAAATACTTCTCTTTCCTTGTGATTGGCTTCGGGAGTTCACCCTTGTAATCGCCTGTCAAGTACGCAAGATACTTCTCTTCCCTTGTTACTGGTTTATCTGCCATCTTCTTACTCCTCTCCGAATAGTGTTGGTTCGTCTGGCTGAGCTTCTTTGACCATTGTTTTCGCTTCTTCCTCAGTCATTCCTTCAAACTTCACGAAATACAGCCATGCCGGAACCTTGCCAGTAGTCACATACTGCCACCATCTTGCACGGTCATTTTCACGTACATACAGGATGTCCCCGAAATCATAATTGACCTCGTAAGCTCCGACAGGTGCAAGCCCGTACAGGTCAGCGTAAACGTTCAGTGCGTAGATTACTTCGTTCAGACAGGATTCCAGTTTGTCTCGAACGTCTTTGATAAACTGGACTGTCCTCTGCTGTTCTGCTTCTACTCCTGTAGCTGTCTGAATGCCGCTAGATTCATTGAAAACAAAATACCCATTGGAGAATCCAATCTTATACCCCAGCTGGCTTAAAAGGGCATTTATGCCACTTATGCGGGTATCCGTGTTGAGTTGCGGATTGATTTCTTGGTAAAACTCTTTCTCGTCCTGTCCGAATACATTCTTGACAAAGTGCGGCAATTTCATCTCATTTCGCCTGTTCTCCATACCTTGTGGCGACATGGCTGATACAGGCGTACCGCTTGGCATCAGCAGTCTATCATCTGCCAGAACAATCTTCTGAGAATTAAATATTTCTCCGGCATTACGGCTGTATGCAATGTCGAGGTCTTTTAACTCCTCGATAGCTTCGGCAAAAATCGGCAATCCCAATGGTGCATTAATATCCACGTTATTCGCTTGCGGCGTCCGCAGTACTCCGTACAGAGGCCCGTCCAGCTTCTCTCCATTTGCCTTGAGAATCGGCGGCGTATCTGCCATAAGGTCAGCCCATTTGGTCTGTTTAAGGTCAATCTTATCGCCGATTGACTGAGGGGATTTTGACACATAGGCTCTATTAGAAACGTAGTACGGATAGGTCGTCACGCCGTCCACAGTAGTCTCAACAAATCTATGATATTCAAGCCGTGTGTAGTATTTCCGTCCAACAGTATAAGAATCCTTAAATATAATCCCTTTAATTTCCTGATTATCGTAATCTACAATCATCACGTCTGCCGGAGTAAATATGTCAAGGCTCTCACCGTTTGGCTTGATAAATACTGTTCCATAAGCACAGCCATATTCTACCCAGTGCCGGATCTGGAAATATACCTTGTCAATCTGCTCCTGTAGCCATGTGGCCCTTGCGGAGCCATCTATCTGAATGCCGATCGCCAATGTTGCGAGCCGTGCTGTTTCTGAGCAGACAGATTTAGCGAAATTAATCGTCTTGATATTATTCTTATCATCTAACCATTCCGGTACGCCCCTATAGATGTTCGCACACCGGTTAATCAGTGATTCCATCTCTGGAAATTCTGCTGCCTGGATATTAAAATCCTCTTCGGCTTGTTTTTTGAATATCATGTTAAACCACCTTTTTAGTGTTGTTATAAGTCCCATTATGCACTGTTACCTCGTCTTCTCCACAATGATTCTGAGCTATACCGAACGGAATCTATTAAATGATTATCCTTATCCGGATATCCGCTGCAAATATTTCCGTCTTTGTCGCGTTCGTATTCGTACTTTTTGAACTCTTTGCAAGCATTTGGTGTTCTTTTTGGATCAAACACAAGCTTTCTTCTTTGCAGCCACTTCATAGAATACTCAATGCTTCCAGGTCCTTTGATTGCCCCTCTTGCCGGAAGTCCTAAGTCTCTATAATCATTGATTGATTTAGGTTCGGCAGAATCACAAGTAATTTCGTAATCATCATACTGTCTTCGCTTGATTTCATTCGCAGTCCATTCATTTGATTTTTTGTTTTCATAAATCTCATCAATGAAATAGATTGTTTCTCTAGCTGAATCATAATAGATTCTGGAGAAAGCATATTTGTCCGGATACCAGCCCCAGTCAACCCCCTGATAAATTCTATCAAAATGGCTGATTTCTTCGTCTGTGATAGTTCTTTCCTCGATGTATTCAAAGATATTCCCACCATTTCCGTTGGCATGTCCAAGGTACTCATTGTCGTAAGCGTCTGGGTTGACTTCTTTTAGGTGTTCTGCATCCGCAAGGAACACATCTCCAAGCCATTCCTGTTCGATTCCTAAGTCAAGGTACGTGCTATGCACAACCATTACATTTTCATCTTTTTCTTCTGCTTCTGCTGTATATTCATTCGCCCAGTTATTTTTGCTTCTAGGCGGATTGAACGATTTAAACTTGTATGCTTCGTTACCACCACGAATAGCAGACTGCTGAATATTTCGGATTTCCTCCGGGTTCGAAAATTGATCTAACTCCTCGAACCAGACAATACCTATATATCCAAACTCTGGCTTGATAGACTTAATCTTTAATGGATCGTCAGCACCACGAAAGTAAATCTTCTGTCCAGTGGGCTTATACGTAATCTCCATAGGAGATACCTTGCACACAAATTCCTCATTTAGATTTAATTTATCAATGGCCCACTTCATCTGAGCATAAACAGAATCCTTGATAGTGTTCCCGACTTTTCGCAGAATCAGAGCGTGCATGTTCGGATTGTTTTTCAGCAGTTCCGGTATAATCAGAGATATAGTTGAGGACTTCATGGAACCACGTCCGCCAGGAAGAATGTATTCACTATGTTTCTTTGCTCGAATATCCCTAATCATTTTATGGAATACATCCGGGACAATATTCAGATCAATATGGTATTCACCTTGCAATCTGGCTTTTTCTTCTGCTTTCCGCTGTTCTTCTCTGGCTTCTTTTATCGCAAGCGTTTTTTCCAGGTCATTCATGGATTTCAGCTGATCGGAGAAATCCGGAGCAAATCCGAATGAATCAGTTAGCTCACCTCTTGCGATCATGGAGCGGCGTTGCTGAATTTCTGCCAGAGACATGATGTCAGTGCCTTTTTGCTTTTCGATGAGGGACTGTTTTTCGGCTATATATGCAGAAATACAACCTTTTTCCAATAGTTTTTTTGTCGCGTTTCTAATGATTCCATTAGAGTATCCAGCTTTCCTTGCGGCGTCAGATGCATTCCCGCCATTCTTTATATATTCATCTGCAAACGCTTTCTGCTTAGGCGTTAAGTCCATCTAATCACCTCTGTCTATCCTCATTTTCTGACTGCCTCCCATATTTCTTTTAGGCACATGGCCACATCATACTGGGATGCAGTTCGTAATATTTCATAATCGCAATCTTTCCATTCGCCACGCTTTGTTGGTCTGAATACTGGTGTTGATATAATTGTTACTGTTATCAACCGTTCCTGCTCATGGCTGTAGAATTGTGATGTTCCGATTTTTATGATTAATCCGGTGGATAATATAGCTTTTTGAAGTTTTCTTGTAACTGCTTTTAAGTTCACCATATTATCACCTCAATTCAAAAAAATCCCCAGTATAGCAGTTATATACAAATATAATACCACACTGGGGAGATTTAGCTCTCTACCACTTTTATAAATTTTTAAGTTTTTTTAAAGTCTGCCAATTAATTTGGCCAGATGATAATATTCCGCCATGACCTTACGTTTGTAGCCATAGAAGTCATTTTCCGTTGCGGGAACTGTCCTGATCTTTTCCATCGTCCGATATCCGATACTGTTCACGATACTGTCATAGATTTGCGATTCAATGCCGGGTGCGTATTTGATAGATACCTGCAACAGATTGTATTTGTCACTCTCGTTAAGATTCCGTAAATGACTTTGTAATGTCGGTATATCGTCCGGCGGCACTCCGTAGTCAATCAGTGTTGCCTTTCTCAGTTTCATTTATTTCACCTTCTTCATTTAGGCTCCAGTCACATGGTATGCCTTGAAAACATTCTGGACAGTGTTCGTAGAATCCGCAGCCTTTGCAATCCGCTGGCTGTCCAGTACAATATTGCTGTAGTACGTGGTATGCTGATATAGCAAGGTTTGGCGTTATGTCTGGTGTAGGTTTGTTATTCATTTCTTCATCTCCTCCAACTTTTTCACGGCTTCTTCACGGGTGAAGAATATGGTTTTACCAATTTCGCTCATTGGAAAAGCTCCTGTTATTGAACCTGTATAGTTTTCGTAATAAAATATAATTTCATCTTCTATATCTGGCTCAACATAACTGTCACAATATCCATATGAAAATGCTTTTATTTCATACGATTCCGGATATCCAAAATCGTTATCCCATACCATATCCCCAACCTTACACGGCAATCTCACAAGCAATCCCTGTTCTTCTAAGTCTTCATAAACAGCAAGTTTCGTAAGAATTTTATCCGCAAACGGTTTTAATAATCCATCCGTAATTTCTTCTTTTGCAACTCCTGTACCATCAACATTTCTTTCTCTTTCTGTTAATCTCTCCATCTACTTCACCTCTTCCATCTGACTCTCTATAGCGTCTGTGAGCAGCTTCAACGATTCAATGAATGCATCCGTCAATGCTGTTCTGTCTGGGTATTTAGCGAACGTTCTGACAAGTTTTACTGCATCCTTGATTTTTTCTTCATCTTCGACGATTTCGGATGCTTCATACACTGTCTTTTCAACATAGTTGTAAGTAACAATCTTACTGTCGTAAAAATTCAATATGTTTGGAAACGGAATCACGATAGGGTTTAAATGGTTTTCTCTCGCCCATGTGAATCCCTGAAGCTTTGCCATTTTCAGAACACTCAAATATTCTTCCTGTGTCTTTACAAACACGATTTTTCCAGTTAAAATAATCATTTCTCCACCTCTTATCGCTTACTTTTTATCGCTTGTTTTCATCGCTTGTTTCTGTAATTTCTCTCAAGCAGGCATTCCAACCAACCGCAATAATATCTTTTTGTGATTCTACATTGTCATTCGGAACGATATACTCTTTTTTCTCCGGCAATGGCTTCAATGGACACCATTTAGGTCTTGATTTGCTTTCGTAATCATAATGTTCTTCTGTCATCAGAATTACATCATAATCTAAACAATCAGCTAATTCACAATAACCCACATATTCAAGTTCACCGCAGTATGAAGTTCCGAACGGGCAATCATAGCAATTTTCTGGTGCGTCTATCACTAATACTGATTTACTCATACGCTTCACTTCCTCTCAGCATCAGACTTAAAGTATTGTACCCCGGGACACAATTAATAAATTCTTTCTGGTCAGAACTAATACTCATCCCAATTTCCCAAATTTTGATGTATTTAATTAATTCGTCTGCATCTATTAAGCGCATTTTTCATTTCTCCTTTTAATCACTCGCCATGAAATTACCGAGGCATAACACACATGCTATAATATTAAGCACCAGAATATCCCATTTCTGATTGATTATATTCACAACAATGCATACAGCGTCTGCAATGCCTAAAACTAATGAAAAATATTTACTCATTGTTTTCATCCTCCCATACTCCCAACAACCGCATTCTCTCATACAGTACAGCGACGGTCTTGCGTCTGTATCCGTAGAAGTCTTTTGGATTCATCGGGATATATCTTTCTTTGCTGATTTTCCTGTAACTTTTCCGGTGCAAGATATTCTCAACAACCATATCCGCTATCACCGTGTTCTTAGGGCAAGCTGACAAGGCGGCGCTGGTAAGCAGGTATCCGTACTCTGCCGGGAAGTCTTTCAGCATCGTGTTTAATTTTTCAATGTCCTCTGCCGGAATACCGTAGTCTTTCAGCTTTTTATTCCTTGTCAGCATACCGTTCTCCTTTCTATTCGTCTGGGTGGCGCTTGTCGTACATGATCGCTACGCACACAAGACCAACTACTCCAAATATGGTTCCAAGGGTGAATCCTAACAAGAATGTAATCATACTTCCACCTCCGAATCCTCTGGTATCTGAAAGACCATATTCTTTTTAAAGCTTTTTAAAAGTTCTCCAAAACCATTGACGTGAATATCGTTTGATTCTACAATTGCTCGATGTCCTGTAAATCCTGTCAAAAAAGTACAAGCAATTTTATATTCTACATAGGCTTCCTGAATCATATCCAGTACTTTCATGGCTTTTTCTTTTGCGGAATATCTTCCAACCATGAGTGAGCCTGTGCCATCTTCGACATAGATATCTTCGCTATCCTTTTCAGGAAACGCTGATACTGTGCAAATATTGTCGAAATTTACAATCATTCTTTTATCCTGACTTCTGATTAACATTTTGCGTCCTCCTTCTAATTCTCAATCTCATTGCAGTTAGGTTCATAAGGCTTAGGATATACCGTATATCCGCACTTCGGACATTTGATTTCCGGCGGATAGTATTCAACCCATTCCATATTTCCACCGCATTTTCTGCAACGGATGTATCTCTCTACTTTCCTTGGTTTTGTTTTGAAAAATGAAGTGTAATTATTGTTTTTCATTTCCGTTCTCCTGCTCTTTAAATTCCATCTTCAAATCGTAGACAAACTGGCAAAGTTTCTCTGCAACCTCATCCGCATTCTCTACATTTGCAAGCTGTCTAACATACTGCTTACCGCAGATAACACAAGTCAGCTTTCTGATTGTTTCCCAGACCTGCCATGAGATAATGGTGGAATCAAAAGCATCTGCCATAAAAGAATATCTTCCATTTCCATTCTCATCTCTGAACCATTTTTCTCTTGGTACCTTTAATGTGGTTGCGACATCTTCTCTGATAAGACACCCTTTGTATTTTTCATCCATACGTTTTTCCAGTTCGTCCAGAAGTTCCTTCTTTTCCTGTTCTGTCATTGTGTCCTCACTTTCCATATCTTTTTAAAATCTCAGCAACTGCATTAATATGTTCTGACAGTGCATTTAAATCTTCGTCTTTAATTGCTCTCAGCCCACGTCTCGACTTAAAATCTTCAATGGCATATACTCCATCTCTGATTTTTCTAAATTTCTTTGCCATTTCGCCCTCTTTTATGGCTTCGGAATCGTATTTATAAAACGTCTCGTTTTTATCGTGTTCTCCAATATCGGTTTCAATTTTGGTTCGTTTAGGAGTTACGCGAACAATCTTTACCGGATACACCATGACGTGTCTAAAACTCGCTCCCCATCCACACCGTACCTCTCTTGCGATTCCAACTACATCTCCGACTTTTAGATCATCTTTATTTATCGGGTTTAATTTTCCTATTACCATCTTCTTGTCATCCTCACTTTCCCCATGTAAGCAACTGGCACGCTATTGTGCAGTCCTCCATGATTTTAATACTCAATAAAATCAGATAATTCCATCTGACCATCTAAATTTTCATTATCCATCCACCACCTAAGTACATCCTCTCCGGTCTTCCATTGGGTTTCTAATCCTTTTTCTTTTCGAGCATCTAGCATTCTTTCAAAAGCCCTAATATAAGACTGCCTGTATTTAGGAAAATCCGCAAATTCTTTATACCTCTTTTTCCCGGCCATCGGACAGCCGATACAGCCAACACGATCATATCCACATTTGTACAAATCACAAGTTTCTATGTGCTCTGAATTGACAAATTCCCATATATCAGAATCCTTCCAGTCAATGATGGGATTGACAACCATTTTGTTTTTCTGCATACAAAGTTCATTCATTCTGCGATTGGCGTCATTGTCGTTCATTAACATAACTGATGTGAATTTTTCTTTAGTTGCCTTTGTCGCACCAATTTTTTCAAATTCTTCTCTTTCTTTTCTCTGCCTGCTTTCAGCCCATCTTACACCAGTAGCAATATATCTATTTGCGCACCCTGTTTCTTTAAGAACTTGACAGCAGTAGCGAACTTGCCTTGTTGGTGGCATCAATTTTAATGGAATTAATTTCCACATCGTGATATGTTTGCCTTTATACTTCGGCATTTCTATTTCGCATTTAATTCCTTTTTCTTCCAAACTTTTAAATACATTTCGTATGTGCCGTACAGTTTGCGGTGCATCTGCCGTGGTGTGACTATTGTGTACCTCAAATGGTATGCCACCCCTACGAAAGAGTTCTAACATCACGTCAGAATCCTTCCCGCCGGAATATGTGCATACAAGAGGCTTTCCGTAATGTTTCAACGAGAGATCAGATGCAAGTCGAATTCTCTCAATTGCTTTTTGTTCTAAATCCATTTATTTCTCCTATCCAAATGCTACCTGCCCGTTATTCTGCAAATAAATCACCAGTGCAGCTTTACACTCCATATCTCTCAATCAGCTCCTTATAATCATCACAAATCCGAATGTGATGCTTCTTTTCCAGATTATCAACCATTTCAGACAATGATGTTTTCCCAGAATTAATATCATTGATGTAGTTATTAATATTCTTTATAGTCCTCATGTACCGCTTCCAGCCCCATCCATGCAATTTGTGCATTACATAGAATAAGATTACAAAATTCAGCACGTCAGACCAGTTCTTTCCATCCTCGAACCCATCATCAAAGGCTTTCAGCTCCATCTCTTTTAACTCTTTCTGGCAGTTCTGGATAGACTGTGCAAACATATGAGATTGTTTATTTGTATATGGAATGAATGCTTTCTTTTTCTGCTTGATTTTTAGCTTTCCCATCGACAACCCTCCTTATGTTTTCTGTTAAAGCATCAAACTGTTTTAACATCTTCCGGCATCCGTTTCTAGTCACCTGCATATCTTCAGCGGAGTCATCTATCCAATATTTACCATCAATCAGATAACTGTTATCCAAGAATGTACGGAATCTGCATTTTGTAAGTCCGAATTTATTCATGATTTCTCTTTGTGTCAAGGACTCTACAAATTCACCGTCTGCTGCAACAATGTCATAAAGTTTCATTTTATCTCCTTGTTTATCTTTCTTATTCCGTACCCAACTGGAGTATATGCCCTGTCGGTACTGGGGTGGTTCGTCTTGAGCAAACCATCATCAACCAGATTATTGATATGCTTCCAGACCGTAGCTCTCCCGGCATCCACCCTTTCAGAAATCTCTGTAATCGACGGTGCATATCCAACCAGTTTGATATAACTGACAATATACATATAGATTTCTTTTCTGAGAGCCTGTCCCTGTTCGTATCTATTCTTTGTGTTGTACATTCTTTCTCACTTCCCTCTGTTTAGAATCTAATAGCTTATTAAAAGCAACTAGACAATTCTTAATAAACTGTTTATCATTATTATCAGGGCACATTTCCGCATACTCTCTAAGTTCTATCAGACGATCAGTGGCCTGCTTGGAATATTCATCTGTAAGTTCGGCTAAATAGAAATCTTTTATAGTTTTCCAGAATTCAGTCATAAATTTTTGAATATACGGAATATCCTTTGCTTCTACTTTTATTTTTATCATCTCCTTTGAATATTGTATACAATATACTGTATACGCTCTATTTAATTATATTTTATAAATATAATATGTTTATATTATTTTAATATAAGTAACCCACAGTAACCGAGATGTAACCGTACTAATTCGTGTAAACCATTGATTTTACAGGTAGGTAACCGAGTAACCGAGTAACCCTGACTTTCTCATATAGGGGAACTTTTACACTCAATATGCACATATAAATACTCGTATATATATATGCAGAATCAAAGGTTACCTAGGTTACCCGGTTACCTTTTGGACGAATTGTTCATCAATCAAACACAATATCGTCTGTAATCTCAAAATTATCATTGCAATTCACGAATCCTTTTGGAATTTCATCTACAATTTTCAAGAACACGCATTTAGTGACAATTCCGTCCAACTTCTTCGCTTTAGTCGGATAACCTCTGCTGTCAGTTTCCGCAAGCCCCTTCTTAACAGCCCATGACAAGAATGCTTTCCTTGAAAATCTTCCAATTTTGCACAGATCATCAAACGCTGCGCTATAGATTATTGCGGTTGATGTCTTCTCTACCGGATCATTGTCAATAATTCCCCATCTCTCTGTTTTAATATCTGGGTTATCATCGAACTTAATTCCGTTCATAGCAATCTTGTCAACCACGAACCAGTAGGCACGTTCATTTTCAGAAACCATTTCTTTCTCTGTCAGGAGACTCTTTGCAGTTTCAATGTCAATGTACTGACCATCATGGAATAGCTGATCTGTTACAATCTTATCTGCTGCCAGAATGATACTCATAGATATACTCTGCTTCTGCATCTTATCATCGTCCTGTATAAGACCCTGATAGTGCTTTTGTAGGGCTTTTATATCATCAATAGACATTTCCTTGACTGCGTTCACAAAGTCGATTCCAGCATATCCATAGTTCTTTTTAAGGGTATCTGCGGTAAGCTGTGGATCATCAAATATCTTTTCGGAACACTCAACCTCAATAATTCGGTTAATGGCTCCGCCTTGGCTGACATATCCGGCAAGCGGACGCTCGCCATTGGTCAGAATGCAGTTCTGCCAGCGATTTTCCCGGTTGACACCCAGTTCTTTGTTAGAACGACTTTTTCCTTTGCCGGAGCACAAGTCGTACACTATACCCTCAAAGTTATCCCTAATCTTGGCAGACACCTTGGAAGTATCATCCAGAATTAGTGGAAGATTATTGAGCATATCAGATTTTGCTTCCAGAGCCACATCCGTTGTCTTGAAGTCTCCTATGTATCTAGATTCACCCGGATTTGCCCAGACGGAAGCCCCCAACATAAGTGTTACGGTCTTACCACCCTCAGTTTCTCCCCAGAGGTCTACAAAAAATGGGAGAGCACCGACCAGTTTGATTAGAATGCTAGCGAAACTTGCAGCCAGCATGATTTTCGGCTCTATTCTTCCAGTAGCACGAACTTTCTTCACGTGCTCATACCACTCTGTTCTGCTACCACCTACGCTGATACTTTCATATAGTTGCCGGAATCTCATATCTCCATCGAACACAATATCCTTGTCATAGGGAAGAAAATAATCCCTGATCCACCCGATTTTGCTAGATGAATACTGAATGTTGATATAATCGTCATTTGCATTCTCAACATCTGACAGATACCGTACAAGAAACTTCGCATTCTCAGAGGTCACTGAAATCCCAAGTGCAGACAAGCCAACGATTTTAGTAGATGATGCAACCATAGTTTTTGGTACAATAACCTCGGACCATTTATTATTCCTCTTATAGATTAGCTTTATCTGTTCTTCTCCGGTTTCCAGATTCTTCATTCGTTCAATCGGAAGAATAGGATGATAGCAAGCTATAATATCCGGCGATCCTGGATTTGTGTTTGATATTCTGATTCCATCATCGTCTGCTATCCAGTTAAGGCATTTCATTCGATCATATTCACAATCAGAGAAATTAGTCCACTGGTCCAGCATAGACAACGTCCTATTGTTTTTCTCTTTTTCAATCATTTGCTTCTGTACTTTCGTGTATGCTTTAAGCAAATCTTCAAATTTTTTCTTTACGCCAAGCTCTTTGGCTCTGTCCAGAAGAGTCAGCGTAAGACGTGCCTTGTATATCTCGTCTTCCTGACTGAATATCTCGTCAAACACTTCTTCGTCCAGAATAGAATCCTTCGTGAGCTTGTTTATCATTTCCACTTTTAATCACCTTCTTCCAGTCCTGTTATAAATCCATGGTGATATAGCTCAAGTTGCAACCTGTTCCACACTTCACACCATCCGTCAGACAATGGTTTCACCCTGCCAAGGATATCCCTGTAGAAATCTATATCAGACAGGCATTCTTGCAGCTCAACCTTTTTCTTCTGTTCTTCCTTTTGTCGCATTTTCATCTGCTTCTGATGGTGATATATCGCCATTCTGGAAGAAAAATCTGGTTTCTGGTATGTTCCCCCAAGTATGGTAAAAGCTGTCTTAAAATCGCAATTATCCATGTTCTGAACGAATGTAAATATGTCGCCTGTTGCACCACAACCAAAGCAATAATAGCTGTCTTTGTAGATTTTCATGGATGCAGTACGGTCACCACTATGAAAAGGGCACTTTATAAATCCTGCTCTGTTTGGAACCATGCCATATCTGTTCAGAACGTCCCTCATGCTATTCTGCTGTTTAATTGTTTCTTTATCCATTTGACAGAATCTCCAAAATTCTTTTGCCGGTGTCTTTCTTGTCGCAAAACAGAAATTCAACACCATACTTGCGCTGCATCGTGCAGAGAATCTTATATAAGACATCTCCATGCATGACTTTCTGCTCCTGATCTACCCAGATACCATTCTTTTTGACTCTTTTCTTTGCCCGTGGGTTCTCCCACCAGAGGACATCATCCAGCTTCTCAATTCCTTTTCCGTGCTCACACAGGAACACAAGTTTTATCCCTGCTTCGTTTGCCCGGATAATCTCAGCACGAAATCTTTCATGCTGTTGGCACACATTTCCGCATAATTCAGAAAGATTTTGCTTTCGGTCAACAACTAACCTTGGATTGTCATAGTTCATATAATCCCCGACGTAAAGCTTTGACACGAACCATTTTTCTCCTGCTGCATCAAATGCTTTCTTAATGCCATCAATAATTTTTTGATGTTCCCTACTGTCAATTTGTATCATGCAAACGGCAACTCCTCGTCAATTCCATTTGGAATACTCATAAATCCGTATGGGTCTGCTTCTGGATGTGGTGTCTCTGACTTCTGCTGACTCTGGCTAGAACCTTTGCTTTCACCAAACTCAATCTCCTCCACAACAATATCTGTTGTGTATACCTTCTGTCCGTCACGATTGGTGTAGCTGCCGGTCTGGATTCTCCCGGATAAATCCGCTTTCATTCCTTTAGAAAAATATTCCTCGATAAATTCTGCCGACTTTCCGAAAGCGATACAATTCAAAAAATCTGCTTTCTGATCAGAACCCTCTTTCACAAATCTTCTGTTTACCGCAATAGAAAACCTTGCAATAGATGCTCCATCATTGGTGTACTTGATTTCTGGATCACGTGTAAATCTTCCTGTAAGAATTACTTTATTCATACCGCTACTCCTTTCTGCTTATCATAATCAATCAACATCTTTAGACATTTCTGTCCTTTCTCCTTAGTAAGTGACTTAATGTCATTTACTTTAAACCGAGTCTTGATCTGTTCCAAAAGTTTAACTTCCGGGTACTTATCAATGATATTTTTAATTGACATAGTAGTCTCGGAACTAATCATCTCGGTTTCTTTTGCCGGCTCCGCTTTTCTGCCGGACGTTTTTTCTTTATCTCCTGTATTAGTAGAATCACTGTCTTTGTTATCATCAATGCAGAACAGTCCGTTCAAAGCGTATTTTCTGGCATAAGATGAAGCTGCACCTGTCACCTGTGAAGAATCCATGCCTTTCTTAGACTCTTCTTCCCTTGCATAAGCAACAGTTGTAATCTCTCCGGTATCTTCGCAGTCGTTCAGATGAGCTTCTGCCCTGACATATATTCTGTCTCCAACAACTTCCATCCGATCTGTGACGCTTAACACAGTCTTTGTTTCTGCCAGAAGCGGTTTTACAGCTTCCAGAATATCTTCACAGCTTCTGTATTTGTATTTCCCGAAGGAATTGTACTGTCCTTTAGGGGCTTTCAGTTTTGACTGAATAATACCCAACTTCTCATATATATTCACTTCTATTCCTCCTTGTCATAAACCACATGTTTACTGCCCTCAATAATCAGCAAACTTGCGATATCTTTCATTGATAAGGTTGATTCGTTATAGATTTCGACCAGCGCGTTGTATGCGTCTGATGAAACCTTTACAACCTGGTTGTCTTTTCCAGTTACCAGTTGCTTCTTTCTTGCCGGAATACGGATTTCAAATTCACTCACTGATACTTTCCTCCTTATATGATTTCTGAGCCGTTAAAAGCCCATTTAGAGCCTGTACGTAGCTCGCCAATGTTCTTGCCTTATATGATTCTTCAATGGGGTTATCCGGGACTGTGGCAAGCTGTATATCAATCAGTCTCAGGACCTCATTAATCCTCTCGTCCATGTTCACACCGCCTTAAAAAAGCAATACAGATTGTCTGAAGCGTCCCCGAACTTCTCTCCGTCGATATCTTCTGCCTTGTGGTATTCCACATGGTCAAGAGACATGTCGCAGTTCTCATAATCCAAAATGTGATCTCCTCTGGATTGAAGCTCTCTGAGCAGTTCGTTAATACATCCTGCTATCTCCAGACTTGGAAGGAGCTTCATAATTGCTATCTGTTTACTCATTTGGACACTTCCCATCTATTAGAAGTTCCAGTAAGAAAGCTTTGATTTTACTAAGCTTTTCACGACTTTCTTTCTCGTAAAATGGATTAAAAGATACATCCTGATATAAATCCCATTTAAATTTGTCTTTGGGAAGGCAAATATCTTCCTGCCTTTTAAGTCCAAATACGCTCATGCCATAAAATGAATAATTGAATGTGGCACTTGCTGTCGGAACTTCTTTATGAACTCTTTTACAAAGTTCATAAATTTCATCAATCTCTTTCTCAAACATCTTCTTATCCTCCTTATTTCCTACTGCCAGTCTGTTTCCATCTGGCGCACCGCCCATGCTGCCGAGATACCGAAAAAGATGTTCAGCCAGATGGGTATATCCACATATTTCCCGGCAAGCATACAAACAGCAATTAGCATATACTCTTTCATTTTATTTCATTTCTCCTGCAATCCACGCAAGGTTGCTTGCCACCAGTGCGGCGGTTGTTACAATCCATGCTGTGAACCATCTTTTTGACTTTTTCTTGCTTTCTTCGACAATTTCAGTCGCAAGTGCTACTTCGATGTCAGCCCATGTAAGCTGGCTTTCGTTTTTAATTTCACTCATATCTAGCTAATTTCTCCTTATTTTTTCTTATTTGTCTTTACAATTAGCAGATAGAGGCTTATAATTAACCTGTATCTACTAAGCGCGATTTAGTAGATGCAAGCTCCGGGGCGGAGGTGTTGGCTCCCTCCGGGGCACCTACTTATTAAGAGCAGCTTTGCCTTTCCAGACATGTCCGGTCACTTCATAGACTTTCCTAGGGCTTATGATGTATGTGATTCGGCCACCGGAAAGGTTTTTTGCTGGCTTGTTATTCTGCACAGCCACCCCAATCGGCAACCATCCATACACAATCCCTGCTCGGATTGCTGTAATAGGAAGTCCAATCAGTTGACTCGCGTCGGCTACAGTCATACTCTCTGATGAGAACTCCGGCATCTGCGGAATGCCTGATATGATTCTCGCAACCTCTGCGGCGAACTGATGAACTTCTGCATTTTCTTTGATGTAAGTATCAACTTCGCTCATTTCATGCTCCTTTCTTGTTTTCTTTTTAGAAAAAACTTTCTGTCTTCCCGTCAACCTATTGTATTTCCTTTCCCCTCTACCTATAATGCATTTACAGGCACCGACATGCCGAGTATAACGAAAGGGGAATTATATGGTTGAAACAATTACACGACTGTATCATTGCCACAAGATTCACAAACACGTGACTGTTTATGAAGAGTATGAGGTTTCTGATAGCGGTCGCCACCTACTGCGGTGCTCATGTCCATATCATCAATACACGGAAATGAAGCCGCACTGTGATGGGTATAATGACCATGGTTTTCAATGTGGTTATGCAAAAAATCAATAACCAGGCTCACTAACTCATCTGGTCGCTCACTTGGCGATAGATAACAGTAAAGCCGAAGGTCACATTTGCAACAGTCTCCACCAGATTCTTTGCAGTGTTGACTGACGGCTTTATTAAATTGTAATGCGTCCATTTATTCTCCTTTCTATTCTGGCGCTTTAAGTTCAAGAAACTTAAGAATTCTCTTTCTGTGCCTTATAAGAATCAGCAATTTCCTTATCTCTCAATGCAGAAAGATAAACGATTGCCATATTCTTGTTTTCTTCTGATAAAGTTGTAAAGATATCAACAATACGTTTTCCATCTTCAATATCAGTTCTTTCTAATGTAGTCATGCACTCACTCCTTTCTTGTGATATACTCTCCTGTGAGAGGAGATTAAAATGAAAAATATTGACTTTTCCAACATTGAGTTATCCTTTAGTGAGCGAATAACTCTCCGCTTGTTACCGATTATCAAATCCAATCGTTTCTTTAGATACCAGACACTAGACTATCTGAACCGCTTAGGCCTGCTTGACCGAAATCACGGAGTTTATACCGTGAACCGAAATTGCAAAATGTACTTTCGAATCAAGCGCAAAGAACGAATTAGATTTGTAATCCCAACAGTAATATCAATTGTTGCCCTATTTGCTGGATATGACGTATACAAGATTCCACTTCTGGGCGAAGTATTATCAACAGTAAAGATACTATTGATACATGCAATGGAAAGTTTGGGAATTTTGCCATGAACCATTCCAGCAACGTTTTCCTTGGCTCGAAAAAGTACCAGTGGAAAAACTTTTTTATTTGGCTCGTTGCTTTCACCTCCTTGTTTTAACTTGGTTTAATCTTACTACAACTCAGTTTAATTGTCAAGCATGTTTTTAAACTCAGTTTAAATTGTTATTGACTTTTTTTGCTTATAGGTGTACTATCATATTGGGAGGTGAGAAAATGACAGATGTTCTTGCTAGAATCCGAGAAGTATTGTTAGAAAGTCAAAAATCCCAAACAGAAATAGGAAAGGCAATCGCCAAAACTCCACAATATGTATGGAAACTTTTGAACGATAACAATGCTAATCCTAGTGACAGTGTTATAAAAGATATTTGTCGCGCATTTGAGATTAACGAAAATTGGATTCGTAAAGGAGAGCTGCCCAAAGAACTTAAGGCAGATAAAGATTTTTCTTCTGTATGTGCTAACATAGCAGCAGATGATATTAAGGCCAGAGAAGCTATTATGAAATATTATCAATTATCAGCAGAAGATAAAGAATTATTCTGGAAGTTCATTGAAAGATTTACCAAATAGAAAAAGCAGGGATTAATTTCCCTGCTTCTTTTCTTTCTCAAAAAGAGTATGTGCAAAACTATAAATCATTGCCAAAAACCTTATGCTTTCCATTTTTTCTATCATCTCAATAATCTCTTTCTTATAATCCATAAATAACCCTCCCTGTCGCAACTACCACTTACACTACAGTATATGTCCGGCTTGTGGGAAATAGAACCGAACATTAGTTCACTTTTGCTATTATACCACCTATTCCGATTCTTGGCAACTGCCAATGATATACATGAACTTTCGTTATTTCATACATGAACTTTGCAATCTCAAAGAAAATTATGCTTTCGTAGAGAAAAAATGTGAGATCGCAAACTTTTCCGCCACCACCGTCTGTATGCGGGCACTTCTGGACAGAATGGTCCTGATGTGTCATATGCGAATGGACTATCTGCATATCTTTCTGATTATTATTGGAAATTATCTTTTGCGGGGTATGTACAAGGCTAAATACCTTATAGATCAGCAAGAGAAGTACAAAGCACTTAAAACATTTCTTTTTCATCTAAATCACTCTATTTCGTTCTAAATCTTTACAATATGCTCTTAAAATGATAAAATAAAAATACCACGAATAACCGTACTTTACATAATATTGCAAAATCAGCGGTACAAAATACATAATCCGCATGGAAAGTGCGAAATGTGGCGAATAAAGCTATTAGGAGGAGCAATTCTATGAGTAAGAAAAAAGGTGGAAAACTCAAATGGGTAGTTTTAGCAGTTGTCGTTGTTGGCGTTATCGGTGCCGTTGGTGGAAATTCGGATTCAAACACCACATCTTCTTCCGGCACATCTGCAAAGACGGAATCTGCAAAAGAAGTTGATACGCCTACACCAATTGAATACACATCCGTATCAGTCAATGATATGATGTCTGATCTTGACAGTAATGCAATGGGCGCATCTGATAAATACAAAGGCAAATATCTTGAGATCACCGGAAAACTCAGTAACATTGATGCAGCCGGAAAATATATTGACCTTATGGCTGATGGAGATTTTGAGATTATTGGAGTCCAGTGTTACATCAAAAGCGACGACCAGAAATCCAAAATAGCATCCATGTCAAAGGGAGACATCGTTACTTTAAAAGGAAAATGCACAGACGTTGGAGAAGTTCTTGGATATTCTCTTGACATTGAAGAAATAGAATAAAAAATAAAAACCGCCCCGGCATTGGCGTACCGGGACGGCGTTTATACATCTCCGAAGAGATGCTATATTCTGGCAAAACATATTGTATCATCTTCGGAGCAGTCGAACAAGACAGAAAATTTGTTCGGCTGTTATTTTTATACCTAAAACAGCTACATAAAGAAAAGAGGAATAAAAATGGCGAAGAAAAGAAAGAAATATCCAAAATTGCCGAATAACTTTGGCTCTATCCGGTATCTTGGCAAGAACCGGAGAAACTGCTTTGCAGTGCATCCACCAGCTACACTGGGCGATAATGGAAAACTAAAACGTCCGCCGGCGATCTGCTACGTGGATGACTGGATAAAAGGTTTCACTGTCCTGACAGCATACAAAGCCGGCACGTATCAACCCGGCATGGAACGGACTCTTGAGGTGTCTCCTACGACCGATATAGATACCCTTATAAGTCGCTTAATTGCCGACTACAATACAATCAAGAGTGTCGAAGGAAAACACCCAGAAATCAAGAAATTGACGTTCTCAGATGTATACGAGCAGTTTTATGCGTGGAAGTTCCCAGAGGGGACAAAACTGTCATACAGTTCAAAAGAAGCATACCGGACAGCTTATACAAACTGTACTGTTCTGCACAATCGCATATTCGAAGATTTAAAGGCTCCTGATATGCAAAAAGTTATTGATGATTGTACACTGAAAAAGCAAAGCCAGATGGCTATCCTAACTCTGTTTAAGCAGATGTACAAATATGCCGTATACTCAGAAATTGTAACGGAAAATAAGGCGTTATATGTCCATGTTAATGCTGATAATGACACCGAACATGGAACGCCATTTTCTGATCAGGAACTACAAACTTTATGGGATAATGCCAACGATCCAGAAGTGCAGCTCATTCTTATTATGTGCTATTCTGGTTGGAGAATCGGTGAAGTGTTAAAACTTACAACCAACCTGGAAGAGAAATATTTTCAAGGTGGAATCAAAACAAAAGCGGGTAAAAACAGAATCGTCCCGATACATCCTGCCGTATATCATTTTGTCGAACAGAAAGTACTGGCACAAGATGGAAAATTATGTGTATATACTCAGCAACACCATAGAAAAGCATTGTTCTATCCTACACTGGAACGATTAAAAATAGTCGGCAATCCGAAACACACGCCGCACGACTGCCGACACACCTTTTCCGCACTGTGCGAAAAATACGGTGTCCGGGAGAATGACCGAAAACGAATGCTTGGCCACTCCTTTGGCGGAGATGTTACAAACGCAGTATATGGCCACAGAACGCTAGAAGAACTTCGGACAGAAATAGAAAAGATAAAAGTTCCATTTGTGACTAACTGTGACTAACGGAACCTATTTTAATCTTTCTAAAACAACCGAAATATCATTATCGAAATGCCGGAAACCCTATTAAAATCAACATTTTCAGCGATTTTGCAAGGATTTCCCACATTTCATTTTCATTATTCTAATTTTATTGATTGTGACTAACAAATAGAATTTAGAAAATTGCGCAAATGCCCGTAAATACAGTGTTTTTGGCACTATTATATTAGGAAACAATATTTTTATTTGTGACTAACGTGTGACTAACGATAACAGTCTAAAACTTCCGAAATGATACAAAATATGTTTATAAATAAAGTTCCCGGGGAATTAACCCCGGGGTGTTTTTATATGGCAATCAAATCTTTCCATGTGGCGGGTCCGCAAATACCATCCACTTCCAGAACTTCTTTCCTGGATTCCTGATAAGCTTTCAGAGCGCAAATCGTGTTCGTATCTGCTGTCCATGTAAGTTTCAGAGCTTTGCCGCCTTTTCCTTTAAAACCTCTGGCTCTTAAAATTTCCTGTAAGAGGAGCACAGATGTGTTTTTATCTCCTGCTTTTACTGTTTCTGGATTAAACATATATTTCTCTCCTGTTTGTGCGGTATTAGGCAATGCATTTTCAGATTTTGCGGGTACAGATGCATCAGATGTAATACTATAATCTGGTGTACAGAACTTAGTTCCGGGCATCTGGCTGTTAAGATAACTCTTTGCACAGACACCGCCGCCATTTGCAATAATTCCAGATGCACCAGAAGTATTTCCCTCGATGGTATAGAACCTGTCTCCGATTACGGCCGTTACGATGCCGGTATGAGTGAAAGTTCCATTATGATAAAAAATTACAATATCACCGATCTTTGGATTAGCGTTCCTTGTAAACAGATTACCAAGTGTTGGGCAGTAAACATAGGGCCAGTGTTTCAACAGTTTTTTTGCTTTTTCCTGTCCGAATGCTTCCATAAAGCACCAACTCACGAATGCTGCGCACCAAGGCTGTCCTTGATATGATGGCTTAATGTCTCGCCAGTACTTCGTATAGTTGCTCGAACCGGCGTTTGCAGTCTTACTGTCGAGCTGACTATTGCTCTTCTTTTCAAGGTATCCAATCTCATTTTTTGCAATGAGAATCACTTTTTCAATAGCTTTATCCATTGCAGAAACCTCCTCTTTGTAATCCTTATAGAATACATCCATGTCAACGTTACCACTAATGCCGGATACTTTTCCTCTACTGGAATACTGCCAGCCTACACCAACAGATGGACGCAATCTTTCCTGTACAGAGCCATTATCACTAGCCGGATAACGAGCAATCCAGCAATCGTACTTTTTCAGGGTGTCTGACAGAACGTTATTGTACCAATCAAGATTGCAGTAGATACCGACCTTATAACCGGCTTTTTTGATTCTGGTCAGAAATGCTACTGCAATATTCTCAATCGCCTGTTTTCCAAGGTTTCTCTGCTGACTCCATTCAAGGTCGTAGAAGATTGGAAAGTCCATTCCGCGTCCGCCAAGAACAGAAATTACGCTCTCAGCTTCATCAATTGCCTGCGCCGGTGTCAGAGCGTAACTGTATTTATATCCGCCGACAAGGATTCCATTTGACTTGCATCCTTTGTAGTTATGCTCAAAAGAGGAATCAGTTCCAGATTTTTGATGGATTCTCAATATTGCAAACTTAATTTCAGAATTCGATACTTTCGCCCAGTCTGGCTTACTCTGATAAGATGATACGTCAATTCCTTTAATTTCCATATTTTCTCCCTTGCACGTATTTTATTTCACTATTCCTGGTTTTGATTCTGTTACTGTCCCATCCTCATTCAGTACATAGCCATCCTTTTGAAGTCTTTCAATTACCTTCTTATTCCACAGCTCAGGAACATCTGTCCATTTTTTCAACCCATTGATTACTCGTTCTTCGAAAAATTTAACCATTGTTTTCACCTCCGATTGTCGAAACTAAAGTAGCCAGTTCATCAAGTGCCGAATCATGCGTTGATACAAGTTCAGCCAGACCGTCAATACCATCACCATTAATTAGAATTTTACGATTAGATTCCGCATTAAGCATCTGCATCACAATGTCTAATTTTTCAGACATCTCATTCAGCCTGTTTGAAACTCGATTGATGGCTTTGTAGATATTTGCAATTTCTTTTTTATCCACAATTATCATCTCCTTTGATTAAAAATAGTACCGCAAATCCTTTTAACCGCCTTACGGCGGTAGATGGGTTTTGCTAGGATTTTAGATACATAAGCAGGGGGCAACACCAAGAGCGTAGCTGACGTCGCTGTAGTACGATTCCCCGTCCATGTCCACATGACAGAATTTGTTTCCGCTGCTGGAGTAAGGCGAACGTTCCCAATAGCGGCCAGACACGAAATTACTGTTAAAGTACGGTTTCTTATATCTATTAGCAGTTGCGTTCTTAAAGTACTGATACTGTTCTCCCTCGCCTGCGAAAGAATACTTTATACTGCCAAAAACCTCAATTTCAGAAGGTAAAAATGCATAGTCATTTGAGACTTTAATCGTACTGCTACGGCTTCCTACAGATGCCAACTTCTTGACCTGCTTCATCATATTCTGAATATAAGTAGGCAAACATTTCTTGTACACATTATTGCACCACGTACGTCTTGCACAGCCTTCCCAACCACCACTATTTGTACTTGAACCGTTTATATAACCACATTCATGTGATACATTATAGGAGGTGTTATATTCTGTCGTAGTGTCTAAATACAACATACGTTCTGTCTGAATTGTAATAGCGGCTTTAGTCTTGCCATTGATAGCAGTCACTAAGTCATCATGTTCGATTCCGATAATTACATAGGCATAATCATTCGCTCTGTGTGACTCACTTACGCCAGTTGCATCCATGGCATTGTGATGGATGGTTCTCTTGTCGCCGACCGCCCAATAGTCGCTAATGTTGATTTTGCCTGCGTAGTGCGCTTCAATCATCTTTTCAATCTCTGCGTCTGTTCCGTCGGCAAATGCGACAATCTTCAAATCCTCTTTTGGTTCGCCGAGAAGTCTGTTTCCTGCATCGTAGTTGTATACACCATCTGTAGAATATGGAAACAGTGTAAAGTAATATTGTTTGCCGTTTGTCAGCCCTGTGACTGTATAGCCTGTGGTTTTGTATTTATCTCGAATTGCATTATCAACCACAAGCGTTCCGTCATCTGGATTTGCAGGATAGCCCGTTTCTTTCATTACAAGTTTTGTGCCAGCCCATGTAGAGAATGTTGAACCACTAATTACCGTGTTTTCAGGGTCTTGCCATTTAATTGTGACAGATGCATTTAAGTTCTCAATCGTTGGGTTGTTTACGGGCTTGGGAGTAACGGTTGTGCCACCGCCTTTTGCGTGGAGTGTTCCGTCTTCATCTATGAATGTTGTCTTGCCGTCAGGCTTAACCTTACCGAGAATTTCAATTGTAGCAATTGGGACAGTCGCATCACTCCCCTTGTCCCCTTTTGGCCCTTTGATGTTTACTATTTCGGGATTGGCGATTCCATCTGTGTTGCTCCAGCTTATGTTTCCATCAGTGTCTACACTTGGAATGAATGTAGTGCCCTTTTCTCCTTGCGGTCCAGTATCTCCTTTTGCACCCGTATCGCCTTGCGGCCCGGTAATATTTACTGTCTGGGGGTTTTCAAGTCCTCCGTCATTACTCCAGCTTATGTTTCCTTCGCTGTCTACAACAGGAGTGAATGTGATTCCTCGCGCACCAGTATCTCCTTGCTCACCTTTTGGACCAACTGGACCTTGTTCACCTTGCGGCCCAGTATCGCCTTTTAGGCCCTGTACTCCCTGCTCTCCTTTTTCTCCGGGGTCTCCTTTTACACCCTGTGGCCCTGGGTCACCCTTTGGACCTTGCGGACCAACTGGCCCCTGCGGCCCCTGAATCTTGCCAGCATTGTTCCAATTCGCGCCGTCGAAAACCCACATTTCTCCGTCTATTAAATATGCATCGTTCTTCTCTGCACTCAGGGGGAGGTCTGCCTCAGATTCTTTTGTGCCAAGGACATTAAGAGACGTTCCGTCGTTTCCTTGCTCGCCTTTTTCTCCTTGTGGACCTTGTAAACCTTGCGGACCCTGTGGACCAACATCTCCTTTATCACCTTTTGGACCCGGCACTCCTTGAGGTCCTATAATATTCCCAACATTTTCACTATCACCATCTGAAAATGTTATTGTCAAATTTCCATCTACGTCGATACTGACTGCCGTGATAGAGACACCCCTCAGTGATTCTTTCTGCTCAGGTGTCAGCGACTCAAATGTCACGGTGCCATCTGCGCCTTTATCTCCTTTTTCGCCTTTGGGACCCTGTGGACCAACGAATTCTCCGGCATTAACCATCTCTGAAATGTCCTCAATGGAACACAACCGCCTTACATCATTAGCCGCAAATGCAATGTATAAGGCTTTACCAGATGGAACGGACGGGTCATTGCCAAGAATCGCAACGGGCTCTCCGGGACGAATTTTCGACGTATCAAAATCGGAGTACATACCGCGCCGGAATTGTATTGTGTATGTATTGGCCATATTAGACTTACCTCCTTATAAAAGGAAATTATTCCTTATGTAATTCTTTACAGAATCAAGATTTTTCTGCACGCTGTCATCCATCACGAGAAAATTGCCTTTATTGTTCTGACTGATGATACTTCCTGTGCTTTCGTCTACTTCTGAATAGGTGTAAGCAATGCGACTTCCTTCTCCAGTGCTGAGATTCATAAAACTTGTAAGAATTTTTTTCATGATATTTCCTCCATTTCGTCAATAATTTTTTTCCTGTTATTAAGAAGCTCTTTTTCGTAATCGGGTTCTGATATTTCAAGGCTTTTACTGTAGTCTGGCTCTGGCATGTCTGTGTCTATTGCCCTATCGTAAGCTGTTTCACTTGCATCAGCAAAACGCATGTGTTCATAGTCAGCTTGACGCGCTTTGACTTCAAATGCAAATTTAAGCCCCGGAGTACCTTTTACAGTGAAATATGTCTGTTCTTTTTGGTCTACCCAACAATCTCCATCTCCTTCCTTTTGCAAGAACACATAATATTCAATCCTTACATTAGTAGATTCTTGGAATATGTCATCTATGTCTATCAGACATGTGCCGTCTTCTGATATGGATGCTTCTCCGATGTCTCCAAACATGGGGGATGCCATTTCGTAGCAATAAAACGCCTGTGTACCATAGTTTTTTGTTGGAAAAATCCTCTTCTTTGTCCCTCGGACACTTAAATCCGCAAGGTCTGTCCCCGTTCCGATGCTATAGAAATGACCACTGGCTTCTACGTGCGTACCTACTGTAACTTTTTTTGATGTCGAAACACTGTCCGCCGAAACACTGTCTGCCGAAACGCTGCTCGCCGAAACGCTTTTATTAAACGAGGCTGAACTTGCATGTACGGTTCCTGTATAAAGATTGATTCCTCTAATACGCGTTCCATACAATGTCCCGTACCCCGGTACATATATTCCTGTATTCGTCTCTGAATAGATCTCTCCAGTTGAAGCATCTAGTATTACTTCTCCATACGTGCCACTTGCTGAAAGCTTTTTAATTCCAACTTTCCATCCTGCTAATTCGCCTGTGTTAATATAATCGGCATTCATGTACACATTGCCATTTGATAGATACAGGCCTTTATTGCTGCTGTTATCGCTTAGCACATTAATAATCTCTTGCTTGGACATTTTTCCTATGTCGAGATCACTGAGCGCTTTATCTGTATAGCTGTTTGCACTTGATAGCGCTGTCGAAGCTTTGTCTTCCGCAACACTATATATTGTATCACCATTTGTTAATACGAATGTATCAGGTCTGAGCGTAACATTTCCGTAGTTATCAATCGCAAATGTTGATGTTCCAGAACTGTTTGTAACATTAATGTTTTTCAAGCTAATTAAATCAGCTGAAATCTGGCCGGACTTAATATAGGAAGCATTTATATACAGATGTCCGTTCTGCATATAAATTCCCTCTTGCTTACCGTTATCCGTTAAAGCGTTAAAAACTCTTTCAAAATTGACAATTTTTTCAGCGTCCAGTTCCCGCCAAGCGCCATCAGTCCCAGAAAACATATATACCTGGCTTGTAGAGAAGTTCATGAATATCGAGCCGTCATGCTTTTCATATTCTTCACTTTTCCACTCAGATGCCGGATAATTCTGCAATGTTGGTGTATACGTGCCATAATAGTTCGGGATAGTCACATTACGAACTGACCCATCCACAACGTCCTTGGCGATCTGTTCAATAGTTCTACTTTTCAGTGTAAAGTTTTCAACCTCTAATGTGACAGCGCCTGTGCCGGCATCTATTCTTAATGTCGTATTCCCATTATTGTCTTTTGCTGTAAAACCTCTCGTGTTAATCCATTCTGATTGAATACCGATGGCATAGAGAATATTCAGAACGGCATCTCCATTACTATCAAAGCCGGCTTTCCATGTCTGACCGCCGTCTACTGACAAGAAGAATCCATCAGCACTTGTCTTATAAATTACTTTAGAATCAGCAAGTGTAGGTTTGTCATGCCGGTACGTAATTACGGAACCATCTTCTTGTATTTCCTCTGTATAGAAGAAACCTAGTGTGTTTGCTGCAAGCTCGTTCATTTGTTTGAGCTTTACGTCATAGGCAGATAGTTTCTTCTCTATATCTTTTTTTGACTGCTCTACCGCTGCTTGCTGACCACCAATAAACTCACTTACATCTTCTTCGGCACTCTTTGCACTACAGCTCCATGATGTTGAGCCACCGAACACAAATTCTACATTAGTTGCAAATGATCTAAAAACACGATTTTTAGTGTCGATAAATTCGACTGAATCGCCGAAAGTGGCGTATCCGTTGGCAATTCCATCACATGAAAAAGGACGCATTCGCAAACCGATTAATTGTTTTCCAATAGCTTCAACGCCTGCCTGCGCATTTCCTGACAGCAGCTGGTTATCAATAGTAATTACATAGCCGTCCTGACCCGACATATATTCGGTTTCATCTTCTACATATTTGACGCCTGTTACAATAACATCGTCTACGTCATATTGTAGATTCTGGATTGAAAATAACGCGTGATAATCATTATTACTTAACGTACCACCATCAATTACAGTCCCTGTCGTCCACGGTTTAAGCGTGCCGCCATCCAGATCATCACCATTTGTCCAGTTCTTTACTGTTCCGCCATCGTAAATAGTCGTATTGGTAAATGTCTTATCAAACGTAATAATCCTGAGTAAGTCATTTTCGTCGATTCTTGCATTTCCGCCGGCTATTCCGGCACACATTCCGATTACTGTACGGTATGTCGCATTAGATGGCGCTTTCTGAATCTGAAAATCCGCATTTGGAAACACTGCATCTCCAAGAGTGATTCCACATTGCTGACAGCATTCCGAGAGCAGTTCCTTGACCGTACAAGGAAAAAACAGATTAGAATCATATGCCTTATCAGCGTTATGCATTTTATCTAAGAGAGAAAGACTTATTTCGCTTGCTGTTGCGGGCTTTTTCGATACAATATAAGTACCTCTCTTTATAGTTTCTATCCTGTCAGATAACTGCACATTGAGAAAGATAACAAACCTTGCAGCATTAAAATTATATCCGTCAAAGCGTCCGTCATCATTTACCAATGATAAGCTTGCCGTTTTTTCTATTGCTACACCCACCGGGAAGTCCCCAGAGTCTGCTGAATCTACGAGACTATTTCCAGACAGATAAAAGTCTTTTTTGCCTAGCTTAAGAGTTGTACCATTTGACAATGTAACATTTGCTGTCACGTAATAATTTCTGTTTGTAAGAGATTCTTTCTTCAACTGAGTAGATACATTTATCAAATCGGCTCAACCCTCCTTACATTAATAGACAAATCTGTCCACTTTTCTTCCCCATCTTTCAGAGTTTGCGCAGCCATATTAAAATTTGATGCGTAGAATGTTCTGTCTACCCATCTTCCCGGAATAGTTGGGTCTTTATGGTGGAATGTGAATTGACTTTTGTTAAGTACAGTATTTAGTATGGTTGCTATTTCAGCCCATGTAAGCTCGCCCCATTGCATGTCATACCCACCAATTGTTCCCATTGGTGTATTGTGCATAATCAAATCCTGACTTCTTTTAGAGTCTTCCGTAGAAGTGGTTGCGAACACCGGTTTGTAACTATCCGGTGCTCTTATAACAACGTTGTCTATCTTAAATTGTTCCTGCGGCATATTCTTCTCCTTACGCTAACTCAAATGGGTTCTTCCCATTCCGGTTTCTTCTCATTTCAGCTTCACTGATAATAATATCTAACAGTTTTCTGCCAGATGCATTAACTGTAACATTGTAGGTATTTCCATCTCCCTGCCCTTTTCCTGACTCTTCCCGGACGATCTGCCGTAATAGGCTTTCCGGTGCTTCCAGGTTATTTCCTTTCTTCTGGTCACCTAATACCGCAAGGAATTCTGACCTTGGCGGAATAACTGCGCCACTGGCCAGATATGGGATAGTTCCGATACGTGGAAATGTCGCATGAAATCCAATAGTCTTTGAACCAAACGGTGTTGGAACAGTCCAGGGCCCAAAGGAAAATGCAGATTCAATTCCACCAATTGCATTATTAATCATCCCAACTGCATTATTAACAATGCTGATTGCCTGATTAATCGGAGCTTTAATAAAATCCACAATGCCTTCAAATGCAGATCTGACTGCATCTCTGGCGGCATTAAACTTATTGATGATAGCATTTTTTATCGCTTCTACTTTATTAGAAACAAATGTAGTTACATTTTCCCATACTTGGGATGTTTTATTCTTTACGCTATCCCATACGCTCGCAACTTTTGTTTTAATTGCATTAAATACTGTGCTGGCTGTGGATTTAAGAGAGCTCCAAAGGCCAGAAAGTGTCTTTTTGATTGCGTTCCAGATTGTTGAAGTCAATGCTTTAATCGCATTCCAAGCAGTACTGATGATGCTCTTTATTATACTCAACGCGCCTTTTGTTACGGTTTTAATTATCTCCCACGCACCTGACACAACATCTTTGATAAAACTCCATGCTCCATCCGCAATCTCTTTTATTCCCTGCCAAGCCAGTTCCCAGTCTCCTGTGAAAACGCCGACAAGAAAATCAATGATTCCGCTCAGTGTATCTGCTACATCACCAATTATTTTAATTAATGATTTCATAACTTTTATTGTTACGGTGCCTACAACGTTAATTATTTCTGCCACGACCGGAAGCAAATTCGCGATTATCCAGTTAATCAAAGGCACTAATACCGACTCCCACAGAAGTTTCAGAGAATCAATGAGTTTTCCGAGGAATGTTTCTATCTTTAAAATCGCATCCCCTAATGGTCCCTCTAATAGCCCTTTGAACTGTTCTGCCAGTCCTTGCAAAACTGGAAGAACATAGGTGTTGTATCCAGTTATCAGAGTCTCAAATATGCTTGATAATCCATTCGCTATAGAATCAAAGAACGGCTTTACGTGCTCATCGTATAGCCTCGATATTGCATCACTAAGGTTTTGAACAACTGTTAAGACCCCACTTGTTACAGTTTCTATTACTCCGAGGCTGCCCTCAATTGCTGACTTCAAAATGTCTTTGTTGTCGATAAAAGGCTGCGCAATCATGTTAAGGATGTCTCTGCCAAGTTTTGCGGCTGTTTCCGTAAGAACCATTCCAATTTCAGTAAAGATTCCGATTAAATTAGCAGTAATCTGCTGCGCAGTTTCTTCGCCGAAAACATCAGCAAAAGCAACTGCAAGGTTTCCGCCTATTTGTGCAATTTCAGAGCCGATATTGAACATATCTATCAGATAGTTCTTTATTCTTTGCGTGTTCTGCTTTAAAAACTTTTCGATTCCGCCTATAATGTTTTGCGCAATTGTTAATCCGATTCTGGCAAATGAGCCGGCAACTTGTCCAATTGCATATGCGAATGAATCGAAAAAATTATTTGCTGCTTTAGCAACTTCTGAATCAGTGAAGATATCCTTTAAAGATTTCCATATGGAATCGAGATCCTTTTTTATTCCGTCAAGAATTGGTTCGTAATCTCCTAATCCATCCCAGAATCCTTTTGCGATTAACTTAGCCAACTGTTTAAATCTGTCGATTATCTTTTTTAGCGGTTTTGACATTTTATCAAGAACTGTCTCGCCCTCTGCCAATTTTCCATAATCAACATTTTGTACAGCATCTTTCATCTGATCTGCAAGTCCGCCGGTTGCGCCCGGTACTTTTGACGATGAATCTGTGCTTTTATCCGTTGAGTAATTATTTATTTCGTCAAGAGGACTAAGATATCCTTTTGCCGCCTTAGTAGCTTTCTTAGTTGCATCTGCTGTATCATTTGTCGCATCTGCCAGCTTTTCGGCATTGTTGGCAGCATCTCCATATTGGTCTGCCGTATCAGCTATTGCATCTGTCCCGGCAAGGCCTGCACCACTTGTGCCTGTCTGGCCAGATGATTTCTTTCCGGTGATTAACTCCGTAAATGACTTGAAAGCATTTGCCAGAGTTGCCAGTTTGCCCAGCAAAATATTAATAACTCTCAAAACAGGAGTGAAGAGATTGATTAATCCCTGTCCAACTGTCGCCTTGAGAGATTGCAGCTGTAACTGCATTACTCTTACCTGGTTCGCCCAGCTGTCTGAAGTACGGATAAAGTCACCAGATGCGGCAGACAACTGTTTCTGTACAAAATCCAAGCGGAGAGCCACTTTCTCCTGTTCGGTCATAGCAGATGTGGTTTTTCCGTAGCCATTTGCCAGTGCGTACTGGTCAAGTGCGCTTTGTGTCATAACGACCCTTTATACCCTCGGTTTCCCGATATTTATTAGGGGAGTAGACTATCTCTTCATCCAAATAGGATGCATGGCACTTCGGAATAGGGAATTTCACCCTAAACCTACTTCCTTACGGAATAGTCGTTACACTTTCATCAAAAAAGAGCCTCTTATTGAGACTCTTCGATGCTTAGCACGGTATTGCCATGATTATTTAAATTTCCATTTGAATCCATATGCAGTACGATGCCTGTGAACATTATTGCATACTTTAGATATTAAACCTTGGTCATATCCTGTTTCTCTACAAAGGAAGTTCATCCCCTCCCATTCTCTAATTACATTTCCATCTAAATCACATTGCAGAACCGCTCTTTGCTGAGTTTTTCTTAGACGTTCTACTCTCGTTCCGTAAGCATTGTTTTCTTGAACAGTACACCATTCAAGATTTTCAACACGATTATTCTGCTTGTTTTCGTCAATGTGATTAATAGAATTGCAACCGTCCGGCTTTTTAAGAAAAGCATTTGCAACCAGTTTATGAATTGTAATTGTTTTCTTTTTGCCGTCTTTATGCAAAGAGACTATTGGATAACCGTAAGTATCAAGTGCAGGAGAATAAATTTTCTCTGGTACTTTTCTTGTATACCATCTTGTTCTGCATCTACGCTCAAGACTTTTTATTCTTCCCAGATTACTTACTTGATACAGACCTTCGTAGCCTTTAATATCTTTCCAAATTTCTTCACTCATGGAAATCACCTCCTGCAAATATTATATCATACAGGTGTCATAACCACAAGTCTTTAAATAATTTTAGGTTTTTACCGTTAGCATTGCTTATAAAGCAACACACCGAAGATTTCTTCGTTCACCATGTTATTCAATACACATTGCTGTGTAAGGGAGCTAATTGTTAACCCAAATCTTTCAGTGTTTCTGTTTCACCTGTAAACACTGATTTTAGCTTGATATAAGCCAGGTCTTGCGAAATGTTATAAAATGATGCCACATCACCAGTCAGCTGCGTCAGAGCTGTTGACATGTCGTAAGCCTGTGCTTCTGAGAATCCGAACGACTTAGACATTGCTCCGAACGTACCGACATACTGCTTCGCCATGGTTTCTGACAGTCCGGCAGAGGTCATAGCATTCTTTGCAAATTCGTTTACCTTGTCCGACATGGTTGTGAATGTAACATCGACCACGTTCTGCACTTCGGCAAGGTTAGAGCCGAGTTCTACGCATTCCTTACCGAACTGTGTCAGTTTTCCAATCGCAAATGCTCCGCCAATCAGTACGCCTATTTTTTTTACTACGCTGCCAAGTCCGTTAAAAGACTGCCTGATTGCTGATACGCCGTTTTGCACGCCTGATGTGTCCATTCTGGTATCAATAATGACTGAGCCATCAGCAGCCATGTGTCCACCTCCTAACTATTTGAGGTTCAACATCTCATTCAGCGCATCCTTGTACGCTTGCTCCTCGTCGCTGAGACGTGTTTTTATATCAATAATGTTCTTATTTTCTTGATAGAATTTCTTCTCCCATTTATCGAGTTTTTCACCCTTTGCTTTTTTTGACCGGATTCCAACTACGGTATTAAAAAGGCATTCACCGGATTCCATAAAGTATCCGAAGAACGTCCACCAGTGCATATAAGGTACTGATCTGATTTCTTTACCAGCAACCTTGTTCACAGCCGGAACGATCATATCTCCATCCTGTTCCCAGTCCATCAAACGGGGTTTGGACTTGTTCGGGCTATCATCGAATTGACCACAATCAATAAACTCGCAAGCTTTCTGACAAGCTTCTGTAAGATGTTCCAGGGGTATGCTTTGCCAATCCTCGAACAAAATCTGCAATATAACAACTGCTTTCGCTTGCTCGTCCAATTCTGGGTCATTCATGGCGACCAGAATATCAATAATTACTCGAAAATCCGTTCTGATAGAAAAATCCACCCCACTGATGTTGAGTGAGGCGGGTAACTCATAGGCGGTCATTTTGTATACTTCTCCGTGTACTTATTGACTACTTCCTGCATTTTTTTCTTTCTCTTTTCAATTTCCGGAGTAAGCGCTTCATTAATTTTGTCCAGAACGATATAGGCAAACACCTGACCATTTCCAAAAACAGTTGTTGCGGTAATTGGTTCTTTGAATAAATCCTTAGATGCTTCGTATCCGAGCATATAATTGATTCTATCCTCAATCTGCTTATTGATCTCCGCCATCTCTTTGCTGGAAGAAACATTCTTAACAGATTCCTGAGCCTGTTCAAAGAAAGTTTCCAATTCTTCCGCTCTTGCTGCAACGTTAATGTCAGTAGGGTTCAGCTTAAATGAAGAGAACACTTCACCCTGTTTGTTTGTGAATGTGAAAAGAAGAAATCCATCATCAATGTTTGTGTTAATTGTTTTTGCCATTTTCTATACCCTCCTAAAAATTATTCGCTGTCAGCTGTAAATGTTCCTGAAGTAATGTCAAATTTTCCTTTGACACGTTCTCCAACGTAGTTCACTGTAAACGGAATCTGATATCCAGATGTATCACCGCCGTAGGATGTCGGCACAACATGGCAATCCTGCTTGTATGCTTCGTATTTACCGGCTGTTGCTTCTTTCCAGAGGTGCACTTCAACTGCACTTGTTTTCAAATTATCGTCTTTAAGACGTTCATCAACGATCTGCTGAAGCTTTTCGAACAGATCTGATGTAGTATCTGCATAGAACGGATCAGCGTCAGAAGAAGCTTCGTAGCCATTGTGTTTAAATGTGGATTCTCCAAGAATGTTTTTAGATGTTTCAGTGTCTGGATTGAGTTCTACATTGTACTCTTCCAGGTCTTTTCCAAGACGCTCATATTTCGGCGTCAGTCCTCCGCAGAGGGAGCCTGCGTCGATATAATGAGCCATATATTTACGGTCAATTTTTCCTGTAACTGGCATAGAAATGTCCTTTCTGCCTATAACTTTAAAAGGCTGTGTAGGTTAGCGACTATCTCCAATTGATAGCCGGTTGTTACTTGTTATATTGCTTCGTAAGTATTTTCGTAGCGCACCGACAATGGTAACAACCAGTCCTGTACGCCGCTCTCCTGCGGTTCTAAACCATAGGAGTTGTCACGTGTGATACGTTTTATCACTCGCCCCTGTGAAAGCTCTGGAAACACATTTAAACGCGTCTCAGAGCCATTTATAATAACTGGTTCTCGGCATATCCATTTACCGAGATTATCTAGGAACTTCTGAACGGATAGCTTCTGCCTTTCCTTGTCGGATGCTGTGCGATATACCACGTAAAATGGGTACTGGCATACCTGGTGCATTACGTTACAAACATCTTCTTTTTCTGAATAAATCAAAGCTCCATTATCTGCCGAGAACGCAATTCCTGATTCCTTGCCAAGTTCTTCAAACTTGATTGTTTCATTTTCATACAGTCCCGGATACTGGTTCAGAAGTGCTTTCATGGCATCTGTCAGAATTTCGTATCCGGTTGCGTCTTTTCCGATAGGTTTATCCGCCATGTCTGCCACCTCCTGCCTGTGCTTTTACTTTGCGAACCCATGTGTCACCATATTGCCGTTTAGCGGCATCAAACCACTTTGCCTGTGCCCGTGGGTGAGCCTGTTTGGTGTATTCAAGATTTTCCTTTGCGGCTGTCCGACCAGAAAACTGACTAACGAGAACTTTCTTTGCTCCACGTCTTGCGTAGGGACTTCCAGTTGCTTCATCAACCATTCCTTTCCCCTCGTACAGAAAACGTCCATAAGGAGCCGCCGCCGCGCATACTTTCCCAGTTCCTTGTAAGGATGTACTCTCAACTCTTGTTCGGTTGACAAAGTCCCCTGTAATCATCGGCATAAACGGCACCATACTGTCCATAACCATTCCATCAAGGAGATACTGGGCTTCTTGATACTGCCTTGAGAACCTGTCCATATTCAGTTTGATTTTCATATCTCCATCGACTATGGAGAATCCTTTGAAATGATGAATTTTACTCATATCACTTACCCAAAATCTCAAAGTGTGGAATCAGTGTGTACGGACCGCCTACACTGGTAACCTTAAACACGTTATCCTTGTTCTCGTTCATGTACTGGTAGAATCCGTTTCGATAATCACCATCAGTTACTGCTCCACCAGTCCATTCACCCTCCCAAAAGAATGATTCGTCCGAGAATGTGATAGTATCTTCCAGAGCATTGTTAATCTGCCTTTTCCACTCCTTCGAAGGCACCCATGGGAGAATCTTGCCATCTTTATCGGTAATGGTTATATCACCGTTCTGAACAGCATAACGAACGTGCAACTGTGCGTTGTCAGTTGCGTCTGGTCCGTACTTTTTAAGGATTGCTCCCTTGTCCGTAATGAGATCAACGCCGGATAGCACGTGAGGATACCAGTACGCATCTCCTGTCGTGGCTGATTCGTAATAGTCAAAAATCGTCACCGTTTTTTCGTACATGATACCCTCTCCTTAATATTATTCTTTCTGCGTTGTCTGCTTAATAACCTGATTCACGCCAGTAGCCGATAATCCGTTAAACATACCGACCGCAACCGCTGTGATATAATCCGTTGCCGGGAAGTCCGGGATAACTCCCATCCCGACAGCTCCGAGAATGCCACCAATAACCGCCATGATCACTGGAATCCATTCATCAGAGATTCTTTTTGATGCTTTACAGCCCATTCCTACGATGTAGCAAATCATAACGATTGCGATACATGAGCCAAGTGTTGAAATGTCCATTATTATCACCTCACATTAATTTAAGTTCATTGAATACTTTAAAAATTTTTGGTGACTGAATAGCAAACCAGTCGACCATTTCTTCATTCACAGCCCAACTGTCAGCACTGTTCGAGTTGGAATCAAGCCCAGACTCAAGCAAAAACGCATGAATGATTTCGTGTCTAACAACTTGTTTCTGATAGCTTTTAAGGTCTGCTTTTGCTCCAATCTGTCCCTGCGATGCCTCCATGTCATCAACCACAATTTCCCGTATTGATAAATCAGTATAGCCATCTACATTTGTCAGATTTGGATATTCTTTCTCGTTCCCGAATTTCACGTTCCATTCGGAACCTAAGATATTAACCTTAAAATCCTGCATATAAAATCGGTATCCCATCATCCGTCCTTACTCCCATCAGAAGCGGTAAAGCTGTCTTTAAGAGTAAGTCATTCGTTTTCTGTACATCTCCGACGGCGGCATACACCGCGCTCCATTCCTTTGCACCCGATGCTTTCTGCTGCGGCGTTGCATAAGAGATGGATTCACTGCCAGATGATACAGATGTTACAATACCTGTCGTGCTACCACCGGACCCGATTGCGGTTAACGTACCGCTCACAGCGGCATTGGTAGCATTCTTTTCGGCAAGTTCAATCTGATACATTAATTCAGCCAATGAGCAGACCGCCTTTTTAATACGTTTCTGTGAGCGTTCATTTTCCGGCAGTCCGTCCACCAACCTGTCAAACGTCATTGTGTCCACAAAATCACTGGCTTTTTCTGCCAGTCGTGGAAAGTCGGTTTCTGGCACGACATTGCCGAATGATTCTGTGTAGAATTTATAATCTGCATAAGCCATGCCAGTTACCTCCTGAGATCATCATTTTGCTGTTACAGTCGCATGTCCGGCACTAAGTGCCTTGTAGGTGCTGTCACACTCAACCACCGTGATAACCTGCCCTGTTGCTGCTGTAATATCGGATTCGCCATCCCATGCGCTCCAGTTCTTCACATTCTGTCCGTAGTCTACGGCAGTCTCAGAAGATGCAACTTTGTATTTATATGCATTCCCTGCGTTTGCTTTTGCCGGAGTAATGGTTACTTTTGTATCTCCACTCTTACTTCCTTCTGCGGAGTTTACAGTGAGGGTCCCCAGTGTCTGAGTTGTGTCGATAGTTCCGACAGCAACAGCGTCAATATATTCTGCAAAGAGGGTAAGCCCCATGATTGCGAATGATTCAGACACTGCTGTGTGGTAATTGCCCTGTGTATGGAATCCGATCAGATTTGTTTCACCGGATACAGTATATACAAGACCCGCTTTTGCGAAATCAGATTCGTTCGGGTCAACATAGTACAGAACGATATTTTCAGCAGGTGTAGCGATTACTGTTCCTCTCAGAATTTCACTGTCAGACAGTAAGAAAATCGTATTGAATCCCAGGAAGTCTTTCACATACTGGAAGCCGAACTGGTTCTGAATAGAAATCCCAGCTGCTCCGATATACTCGTACACGTCCAGAATATTTACAAACCCAACAACGCCAGTTACATTTCTATGCATTTGTTTGAATTTGTTTTCTACACGACCTTTAGCCATTGCCAGAGCCATCTGGAAAGTGGTTTCCGTGAATGAGAGAGTACCTGTTTTCAGATAGTTGTAAAATCTTTCAGTAACATTAGTCTGAAGCTGGAAGAGGAATTCATCATCGGTCATCTGAACAGCGTTCTCGTAACCGTGATCTTTGATTGCTTCGATAGATACAGCCTTTGCGTATTTCTCGATAGTCATTTCTGCATAGGGTTTTTCTTTTACAACGAATTTGCTGTAAGGGATTTCCTCACCTTCACCAACATTTCCGTTCTGTAATGTACCCTCTGCATATTTTGATTTAAGAACCGCTCCGGGCGTCTTTTTGATTGGACGCATGATACCAAGTATTTCACGTAAGTGTTCCCAGTTTCTTTCGAATCTGGTAACAAAATCAATCTCACGTGCTTTTACCTGAATATCATTTGTCATAATAAGTTTAGCTTTTGCTGCCATATAAAATCCTTTCTACCCATAATTAATTATTAAGGCATTGGGTTAGCGGCTATACTCTGGTGTATAGTCGGTGTAAAAAATCACTGGAATAACTGGATATTCTGAGCAATTGCAGCTTGTCTCTCGGACGGGTCTTTGATCGCTTCGATATCTTTTTTAGTCATGCTTCCCGGTGTCTGCTGCTGTCCAACGTGAGTGGTAAATCTTGCCTGATTCTGCTGAGCCTGCTGCTGAGATTCATCCACAAAAGCAGATGCGTCAGACTGCTTCATCTGCTCGATCAGATCGTTCAGGCCAAGGATTTTACCGTCTTTCAGTTTAAGACCTGCTTCTTTGATGTCTGCCATGACTGATTTCTTTGCCGCTTCGCTGGAAAACTTAACGTCATCGAGTGCCGCTTTCAGAGCATCCGAGAAATCACGGTCGTAGATTTTTGCATTGAATTCTTTCTCTGCATCTGCCGCTTTCTGTTTCCAAGTCTCTAACTCACTTTTAATATTTGCCGGGTCGATACCGTCAAAACCTTTTAAGGTTTCTTCTGCTGTCTCAGCACGTTCTTTCCAGTTATCTCGTTCTCCCTCAACTTTTGACAGAGTTTTCGCCACTTCCTTTGCGTTCTTGTAATTCTCAGAAAGTGCTTTCTTTACATCTGCCTGTTTATCCTCCGGGATTTCAATTCCAAATGATTTTAAAGTGTCAATAAGTTTCTGCATAACATCCTCCTGGTCGTGTTTATTGACCTGCCGCCGCAGGTAAATGGATTAAGCCAGTTAGACCACTGGCAAGGTAATCGGAAAGGCAGGAATCGAACCTGCGACCTCACATTTACAGTGCGATCTACCACTGAGCTACATTCCATGCCGCCTATAACGGCCAACCCTCTAAAAAGAAACTGGGGTGAATTTCACTTCTTTCGCTATAGCGTAAATCCACCTGAGACATAGACCACCTGTATACAAACAGCTTAACTCTAAGCGGATTAAAGCGGAGCGCCCGGAATCGAACCGGAGACCAGAGTGCGACTCTGTCAGTTTTCCACTAGCGTACATTCCACATAACCCGGATTCCCGGGTTAGCAAGGTGTTTAACGTGTCATGCCTGCCACGAGTTGTTTCGGATATTTATTTCTTTTTTAAAAGAAAAGTATGAATAACAAAAACCTTAATCAAGGAGGTGAGCCATCTTGCGTGCCAGATGGCAAATACGCACGACAGGATTCGAACCTGTTCAACTTTCCGTTAAAGCGTGCGTACCAGCTACTAAATTAAAGGAAGGAGGATTAAAACGAAAATGTCAAAAACAACCGTTTTACTTGTGCTTCCTGCTGCACAATTACATTATAACAGATTTCTTTTAACTACCTCTCTACCACTTTTGTGTTTTTAGAGCATATCACGGAGTTTTTCTACGTATCTCTTGACAAGATCACGTTCTTCCCGGCACTCTGCATCCTTGGACATATCACTCATTTCTGTTGTAAGTTCGTCAAGATGTTCTTCCAGAGCGGCAAGCATCTTTCTTTTGCAGTCCTCAGACTTGCCGGAACGATAGCTCTGTTTCTGTGTCATATAGTCGTCATAAGCATCTCGTCCGTCAGAGCGGCTGTAATGCCCTCTGACATAATGTTCACCACGTCTGGCGTAAGAACTACCCCTGTCGTAATCCGGCATCATTCTGCCATCATTTGAGCTGTATCTCCCCATGCTGTCACGCTTTCTTCCACGTTCACTGTAATCGTCATTGTATCCGCCACGCATCTCATCAAGGACAGTGTTGTAGTACTCTACTTTCTTATCCCAGTACTGCGTATTCTTGATATCTTTGTACATATCAATCAGTTTGTATGTCATTTCCAAGTTCCCAGTGGTCAGCCCATTATCAGCAATTTTGGACAGCTCGTCTTCGATTCTTGCGCATAAGTCTTTAATATCTCTCATAATCACACCTCCTACGCTTCTCTGGTCACAACAATGTTCGCGTTCGCAACAGAAATAGCCTGATCGCTTGTGTTTTCTACCGCGATATTAACGCAGCATCCGCGAGGCACATCAATATAGATGCCAGAGGACACATTATTGTACTGATTTACTGCTGCCGGTGTGGAAATCATCTGGGAAGAAAGAACCGGCTCACCAGAGATTGCAATTGCCAGAGAAATAGCTCCGACAGTACCGCCTGTTGGAATTGCGATATTACCAGAAAAATCCACGAAGAATCTCGCTTTACACTGGTTAGTCAGTCCTCTTAGAGTGATGATTCCGCTTCCCTCTCTGTGCTGAATGCAGTTAGAACCCTTAACTGCTGTATTTGAAAATACTACGTTTCCATTTGCTGCTACAGTCTGAGCAGCTACATTTGTAAATTCTGCCATAATTTTTACCCCTTTCATATCACAAAAGGACAGGTCTCAGCCTGCCCCTCTGTGTAAAACGGCATAAGCCGACATCCGAATCAATCGAAAGATACTCTCGATATGAAGTTATCAGCAATTGCATCCGGTGTTGCATCCGCATCCACATCCGTAATATGTGTTCGGGTTAGGAACCTGATATGCCGGAATCGGTGCTGGATTGATTGCATTAATGAGCTGCTGTGTCTGAGAAGCCATTGCAGTTGTGAGAAGTGCGCTCTGGCGATCCTGAGATGCAGCACGTCTGAGATCATTATTCTCAGCCTGCAGACTAGAAATCTTTTCATTGCAAAGATAGTCAAGAATGGCTCTTGTTCCTGCATTCTGACTGTCAATAATGTCTCTTGTGTTACTGTTCATTGTGTTCTGCAATGCGCAGGTATTCTGTGCCATATTGTAGTTTACGCCCTGGATAGCTTCCCTGGTTTCACAACAGCAGTTCGCAAGCTGTGCCTGTAAAGCGTTGGCGTTCTGCATATTCGCTACAGTATCAGCATTGATTGCCTGCTGGATTCCAAAGCCGGTCTG
>UMAU01048698.1_pt1 | contig 37318 bp, 37 predicted proteins | sample 1963791 | NCBI WGS metagenome assembly UMAU01 (sample SAMEA4835924, study PRJEB28245) | human gut metagenome | biome: gut microbiome; material: fecal sample | place: Denmark | collected 2008
GGTACGGCTTTACTATTTTAGACAACTTCCAGTTTGTCAAGCTGATATAGCGATATGAAAGGAGGTCACCGGAGCATGAAAGAACGCACATACATCGCAATCGATCTCAAGAGCTTTTATGCTTCGGTTGAGTGCCGGGAGCGCGGGCTTGATCCGCTGGACACTAACCTCGTCGTTGCGGATGAAAGCCGCACCGATAAAACCATCTGCCTTGCCGTTACTCCTTCTCTAAAGAGCTACGGTATCTCAGGCCGTGGCCGTCTGTTTGAGATCAAGCAGCGAGTAAAGGAAGCAAATGCCGGACGGCAGCATGACGCGCCGGGACATCGGCTGGAAGGGTCTTCCCACTTTCATTCCGAGCTGTTGGATAACCCAAACCTTGCGATTGATTTCATCATCGCTCCGCCGCGCATGGCCTACTACATGGAGTACAGCACCCGGATTTACAATGTCTATCTGAAATATGTCGCACCGGAGGACATTGTGGTTTACTCCATTGATGAAGTATTCATGGATGTCACCGACTACCTGAACACCTACAAGCTCTCTCCCCATGACCTCGCCATGAAGATCATTCTGGATGTCCTTGAAACGACCGGCATCACGGCAACAGCCGGGATTGGGACGAACCTCTTCCTTTGCAAAGTAGCGATGGACATTGTGGCAAAGCACATCCCCGCCGACAAAAACGGAGTCCGTATCGCAGAGTTGGACGAAATGAAGTTCCGGCGTGAGCTTTGGGCGCACCAGCCCCTCACCGACTTCTGGCGTGTGGGTCACGGCTATGCAAAAAAGCTCGAACAGAACGGGATGTTCACGATGGGCGATGTGGCACGATGCTCTGTCCATGACGAGGAAAAGCTATACAAGCTCTTCGGCAAAAATGCGGAGCTGTTGATCGACCATGCGTGGGGCTGGGAGCCTTGCACCATCGAAGCAATCAAGGCATACCGTCCAAGCACAAACAGTCTCGGCTCCGGTCAGGTTTTGCATCAGCCTTACACCGCCGAGAAGGCAAAACTCGTACTCCGGGAAATGGCGGATTCTCTCGTGATGGATTTGGTGGAGAAAGGGCTTGTCACGGATCAGATCGTTGTCACGATTGGCTACGACATTGAGAACCTGACTGATCCTGAGCGTCGGAAAAAGTATCATGGTGACATCGTGAAAGATCACTACGGGCGGCAGATACCGAAGCATTCACACGGCACACAGAACCTCGGGCGTCACACTTCCTCGACCAAACTCATTCTGGATGCAACCTCAGAGCTGTTTGACCGTATCGCTTACAGGGATTTGCTTATACGCAGACTGAACATTACCGCAAACCATGTCATTGACGAAGCCTCAGCTCCAAAGCAGGAATCGCAATTTGAGCAGCTTGATTTTTTCACCGACTACGCTGCCCGTGAAGCGGAGCAGAAAAAGGAAGAAGCCGAGCGTGAACGGGAGCGAAAGATGCAGCGGGCAGTCCTGACCATCCGAAAGAAATACGGAAAGAATGCGATCCTGAAAGGCATGAACCTTGAGGAAGGGGCAACCGCCAAGGACCGGAATGAGCAGATCGGAGGTCACAAGGCATGACGCTGAAAGAACGGGCAAAGAAATTGAAGCGTGATGTTCCGGCTGTATTTCTCGCTTTGAAGGACCGTGAGACACCGCTGCTTGCAAAAATCACGGCGGCTGTTACCGTTGCCTATGCGCTGTCACCCATTGACCTGATACCTGATTTTATTCCGGTACTTGGGTATCTGGATGATGTACTTCTGCTTCCCGCACTGATAGCTCTGACGATCAGGCTGATCCCAAAGGAAGTATGGAAACGCTGTCAGTCTGAGTCTGAGAATATGTGGGTTGATGGAAAGCCGAAGAAATGGTACTTTGCCATTCCCATTATTTTCATCTGGCTGCTGATTCTCTGGCTGATTGTCAAGGCAATCTGGCTGTGAGCCTGAATACGGAGGAATGCCATGGCGGATAACTACAACGATATAATCAATCTGCCGCACCATGTATCTGCCACCCGGCCGCAGATGTCGATGATGGATCGTGCGGCGCAGTTTTCTCCTTTTGCAGCTCTTACCGGATATGACGCGGCCATAAAGGAAACCGGGCGTCTGACCGATGAGAAAATCGAGCTTGGTGAAGAAGAACTGAGCATTCTGAATATGAAGTTTCAGCTTCTTATGGACAGTCTGGACGAAGAACCGGAAGTCCATATAACCTATTTCAAGCCGGATGACAGAAAAGCAGGTGGCGCATATCTTACTGCCTCCGGCACCGTCAAAAAGATAGATGACTTCGAGAGAATCATTTTTATGGAGAACGGAACCAAAATACCGATGGACGATGTTCTGTCCATCGAGCTGCCAACGAAAGGAAGTGTACTGGAATGATCTTGCAACCGAAAGACAACGACAGTTTTGTGATCCCCGAACCGGATAGAAATGTGATCGGATTTTACCATGAGTACGAAGAACACGGCTGCTTTAGCAACTGGTATCACGCAGAGTTTGACTATGCCGGGAAGCACTTCACTTCTGCCGAGCAATTCATGATGTACCACAAGGTCATGATGTTCCGGCAGTACGATCTTGGTGAGAGAATCCTTCAAAGTGACAGCCCTTCCGAAATGAAGAAGCTGGGACGCACATACTTCCCCGAGTTCAATGCTGATGTATGGGATAAGGCTTCCTACACCATCGTTAAACGGGGTGTCCGGGCGAAGTTTGAACAGAACCCGGATATTCTCAAGGAACTGCTTGATACCGGTGAGAACCTGCTTGCAGAGTGTTCTCCAAAGGACACGAAATGGGGCATCGGCATTGCGATTGATGATCCGGACTGCGGCCATCCGAGCCAGTGGAACGGCAAAAATTATCTCGGACGCATTCTGATGGAAGTGCGCGATGAGCTGCGTCGTGCCTCGGAGCTTGGGAGGATCGGATATACGGATGCCCGCGACATGGAGTTTCCTGTATGGAACGGATATGCCGGAACATTCAGGAGACATCCGAAGTTCCACGATACGATTAACGCCTATCTGGAAACACTTCTCGGTATTCCTGATAAGGTCTGTTTCCTGTATGACTACACTTTCAGCGAATGGGAACAGGCAATGAGAGCCAATACAGGCGGCGAACCTCCTGCGATTGGTTTTTGGGAATTAAAGCAGGATATGTATGATATTATCCGGCTTTCCTGAGCCGCAGTAATTGTCGCTTGCCATGCGACCAAACCAACCGAATAAATCCGTATAATATGACTGTAAGGTGAAAACCGAGCAGTCATATTTTCATTTACGGAGGTACTGAACATGAGAAAGAATCTGACCGAGATTGTATTCATTCTGGATCGCAGCGGCTCCATGCGTGGCCTTGAGGCAGACACCATCGGAGGCTTCAATTCCATGATTGAAAAGCAGCAAAAAGCCGAGGGCGATGCTCTCATCTCCACTGTTCTTTTCGACAATACCAGCGAGGTTATTCATGACCGCGTGGATGTCAAATGTATCAAACCGATGACCGATGAGGACTATACGGTGCGCGGATGCACCGCTCTTCTGGACGCTATCGGCGGGGCGATTCATCATGTCGGCAATGTCCATAAATACGCACGGGCTGAGGATGTGCCGGAGCATACCCTGTTTGTGATCACCACAGACGGAATGGAGAACGCCAGCCGTCGCTATGACAGCGATAAGGTCAAAAAGATGATCGAGCGCCAGAAGGAAAAGTACGGCTGGGAGTTCCTGTTCTTGGGTGCCAACATCGACGCGATTGAAACGGCAAGACACTTTGGCATCAGCGAAGACCGCGCCGTGAACTATCACTCCGACGGGAAAGGAACGCAGCTTAACTACGAGGTTTTGAGCGAGGCCATTTGCTCAGTCCGATGCAGCGCACCGCTCGGTGCCGATTGGAAGAAGCGCATCGACGAAGACTATGAAGCGAGAAAGGAAGGCAGAAGAAAATGATGAAAACCATTACGGTAAAAGGCGTTGGCAATGTATCGGCAAGGCCGGATTACATCACGATTTCCATGACCGTTGAGTCTATGGACAGCGACTATGAAAAAGCGATGGACGGTGCTGCCCGCCGCATCGAAAACCTGAAAGCGGCAGCGGTCAGTGTCGGATATGAGAAAGAAGCATTGAAAACAACCAGCTTCAATGTTGAGACGCGGTACGAGAATGTCAAGGATCGCCAGGGCAACTATAAGCGCGAGTTTGCCGGATATGCCTGTGTCTACCGACTCAAACTTGCCTTCGATTTCGACAGCAAGCACCTTGCGACGGTCATATCTGCCATTACCGGCAGCAAAGCCGATCCCGAACTCAGCATTGCATTCACGGTAAAAAATCCGGCTAAGGTCAGCGAGGAACTGCTGATAAGCGCCGCTCAGAATGCGCGGGCTAAGGCAGAGATTCTTTGCAGGGCATCAGGCGTAGAACTGGGGCAACTCATCTCCATCGACTACAACTGGGGTGAACTGAACATCATTTCCCGAACAAGCTACGAGATGGAAGACTGCCTCATGTCGCCCGCAGCAATGGGTAAATGCTGCGCTCCGGAGATAGAGCCGGATGACATAGATGTCTCCGATTCTGCTGCTTTTGTATGGGAGATAGGCTGACAGCCACAGCGTAAACGACAGCTTTTTTGATTATTTTTTCTGCGCATAGCCATCAAACGCCAATTTTTTGTCCGTTGTAAAGTGAAGGGGTATTTTACGGGGACTCCCGACTGGGATTACGATTTTAGAGAATAGCAAGCAAATCCGGTGAGTACCCACCGGAGAAAAATGCGTTAAGGGAACCCTCCCCTTAACCGCCGTTTTCAGCTTGTTGGGATAATCCCAAGCCCTTTAATTCACGAAGAACGGAGACGGAACGATGGCAAACAGAACGCGGAAAGTGCAGCTCAAGTTCTGGGTCACCGAGGAAGAACGGGCGATCATAGAGCGGAAAATGGAGATGCTGAAAACAAAAAACATGGGGGCATATCTTCGCAAGATGGCGATTGACGGTTACATCATACAGGTGGATTACACTGAGCAGAAGAAACTTGCTGCGGCAGTCAATAAGATCGGAGCGAATATCAATAGCATCTGCCGAAGGATGAACTCTACGGGGCGCTTCTATCAGGACGATGTTGCAGAGCTGAAAGGAAAGCTGGATGAAGTATGGCAGTTACTAAGATCAAAGCAATCCGAGGAACTTTGAACAAGGCTCTTGCGTACATCATGAACCCTGAGAAGACCGACGATAAAATGCTTGTCTCTTCCTACGGATGTGCAGCCGAGACAGCGGCTCAGGAATTTGAATGGACGCGAAAAATTGCCGAGCAGCAAGGGATGAATCCCGTCAAAATTATTGCCCGCCATGTCATCCAGTCCTTTGATGTTGGCGAGGTATCGCCAGAGCTTGCGCATGAGATCGGCAAGCAGTTTGCAGATGAGATCCTTGGCGGGAAATATGAGTATGTGCTGACTACCCACATTGACAAAGGCCATGTTCATAATCATCTGATCTTCAATGCCGTGGACTTTGTGGATCATCATGCCTACAAGAGCTACAAGAAAATCTACTATGATATGCGCGAGGCAAGCGACCAGCTCTGCAAGGAAAACGGTCTCTCGGTCATCCCTCCCTCTCAGGGCAAAGGCATGAGCTACAAGGAGTACACCGAAGCCAAGCGAGGCACGAGTTGGAAGCAAAAGCTCAAGCTGACCATTGACCGAAACATCATCGTGGCAAAGGACTTTGATGAGTTCTTGAAGCTGATGCAGGATGCCGGATATGAAATCAAAACCGGTAAATACATCTCCTTCCGTGCCGAAGGTCAAGAGCGTTTCACACGAGCAAAAACCATCGGAGAAAACTACACCGAAGAGCGCATTAAGGAACGCATTCAGGGACGGAATCCCCGCAAGCGTCAGATGCAGACAGGCAGAAAAGGTGTCTCTCTCATCATTGACATCCAGAACAGTATCAAGGCTCAGGAGAGCAAGGGATATGAACACTGGGCTAAGATCAACAACCTCAAGGAAGCGGCGAAGACACTCAACTATCTGACCGAAAACAATCTCCTGCAATATGCCGATCTTGAGAAAAAGGTTGAGGATATTCACAGTTCCTATGCCCGCACCGGCGAGGACCTGAAACGGATTGAAGCTCGCCTCCGGCAGGTGCAGCCTCTCATCAAAAATATCAGCAACTATCAGCGTCTCAAGCCGGTCTACGATGCCTACATGAAGGCCAAAGACAAGCCAGCATTCAGGGCAAAGCACGAAGCAGAACTCGTCATCTTTGAGGCTGCGAAAAGTACGCTTCTTGCCATGCAGGGTGATCAGAAATTACCGAGCCTGAAAGCATTGCAAGCCGAACAGCAGCGTCTTACAGAGGAACAGCAAGGGCTTTACGATGAGCGGGCAAGGCTCAAAAAAGAGATGAAGCAGATAGATACCATTAAGGCGAATGTGGATATGCTGCTCCGAATTGATGAAGATCAGGAGCAAAGACAGGAGCGTTCTTCTCAGCGCGAGTAAACAAAGCGGGTCTGGCTGTTTTGATGTCAGGCCCGCTTTTATATGTCGGGACTATGGATAAACAACACAGTCCAAGAAATTGGAACTTTTCTGTTAATCCTTGTATTGGTAAATTGAAAAGTTCGACTTTTTCTGCTATAATATAAACTGAGTCCTTATATTAGCTCACAGTTGTGAAAGCGAGAGGTGCTTTTATGAAGATCAGTTATAAAAAATTATGGATGCTTCTTATTCAGAAAGACATCACGAAGGTCAGGCTCAAAAGAGATTTGGGGCTTGCTGCCGGTACGATGAGCAAGCTCAACAAAGGTGAAGATGTAGCTCTTTCTGTCCTGCTGCGCATTTGTGATTATCTGGATTGTGACATCGGAGATATTTGCCAAGCTGTTCGTTGTTAAATGAGAACTTGCTTGTTTGCCATTAAATCTGGAGAACAATTATGAGTACAAAAACAAAAGAACAGATAAGCAAAAATATGAAAGCTGTCCACAACAAGGATTCCGAAATAGAATTGTTGCTTCGAAAAGAGTTATGGAATCGTGGGCTAAGATACCGTAAAAATTACCGGGGCTTGATCGGAAAACCTGATATTGTTTTCATCGGAAAAAAGATCGCCATATTTTGTGACAGCGAGTTTTGGCATGGATTTGATTGGGAAACAAAAAAGCATGAGATCAAATCGCGGCAGGAATTTTGGATACCCAAAATCGAGCGCACAATCGAAAGAGACAAGGAAGTAACACAGGCTCTTGAGGAACAAGGATGGCTCGTGATGCGTTTTTGGGGTAAGGAAATAAAGAAGAACTGTGCAGCTTGTGCTGATAAGGTAGAGGAAGCGCTTAAGGAGAGGTAACTACGATGTTTGACTACGACAGTGCAATATTTCAGCCGTGTAAGGAATGGATTGCTGATGCGTTGAATGCTGGCAAAAGCTGGGATGACATACTCACCCTCTGTGTTTCATCTGAGGAAAGAGAAAGCAAACTTGCTGACCTGATTGATGAATTTATGTGGCCGGAAGATTTAACTCTTGATGCTTGGGAAGCATTTGTGGCGGACTATAAGACCACACATATTACCGTAACAATGGCAGAGGGCGAGCCAGTTATTGCTATTGACAACGGAATAATTAGAAATAATTATCCCGTTCCATATGGCATTACTTCATCGTGGGAACAGTATAAGGCTTATCTAAAGACTACAATGAGCGAAGTGTCTGTCAGCAACATTCAAAAGAGCTGTACATGGATTCTGAATCATTTGAGTAGCGATACTCGAAAGACCGGTTCAATTAAAGGACTTGTAACTGGTAGCGTTCAATCAGGTAAGACCGCCAATATGGAAGGGCTTGTCAGCATGGCTGCTGATTATGATTGGAACTTCTTTATTATCCTGTCTGGCACGATTGATAACCTTCGAAAGCAGACCAGAGATCGCTTCAAAAAAGACCTTCGCAACAGTGAAGGTATTCTGTGGCGCATACTGGATTTTACAGGAGAAGATAAGCGATTTGGTGCAGAGGAATTAAAACTCAATCCCTTAACTGGAAGCAAAAACTATTCTCAGAGATATGTGACGGTTTGCTTAAAAAATCGCAAACGCCTTGAAAAACTGATTGACTGGCTTTATGATGATCCGAATAGAACGAGCAAGCTGCGCATCCTCGTAATAGATGATGAGGCAGATCAAGCGAGTATAAATACTGCTGAAATTACTCAGGAAGAAGAACAGGAACGCTGTGCTATCAATCAACTAATTTGCAATCTCGTGAACGGCAAAAAAAGCGATGGTGTTATCCCCGAAGTCCGTGTTCAAGCTATAAACTACATAAGTTTCACAGCAACACCGTATGCAAATGTTTTGAATGAATCGAGTGTAGAATCCCTATATCCCAAGGATTTTATCTGTACGCTTCCGGAAGCAACCGAGTATTTTGGTGCAAAAGTTATCTTTGGAAACAATGAGCAGGAATGTCCCGGTTTTCCTATTTTGCGTGAAGTTAACTCCTCGGAGAACAAATTTCTTAAGGAGATCCAGAAGAAAAAGAAAACGGGATTGCCTGACAGTATGATGCAAGCAATCAGTTGGTTCCTTTGCGCTACTTCCGTACTAAGACTGCGAGGTCACAAAAAGAGCATCAGTATGCTTGTACATACATCCTCAATCCAAAAAGAGCATTTTGTAATTTATGATGAAATACAAAATTGGCTTTCCGACAAATCAAAGGTAATTGACTATTGCCGTGAGGTTTATACGAAAGAAGCGCATTCAATCACCAAAGCAGATTTACAAGAAGCAAATCCAGACTACGGTCTCTTGTCTTCGGTCCGTGAGGATATGCCTTCTTTTGAAGAACTTCTTGGTGAGTTGAATATTCTCTTGTCTGGCATTACAAATATTCTTTTGGGTGAAGATAAATCATTGGAATATACCAGTGGGCTGCATCTTTGTGTGGATAACTGCTCCGCAAACAGGGAAGCCGAAGAAGGTACATATCTTCGTATCGTCTATCCTACCGACGAGCAACTCAAATCAATGGAAAAGGCTCCGGCGTTTTTGGTAATTGGAGGCAATACACTTTCTCGGGGGCTTACTATTGATGGTTTGGTATGTACATTTTTCTCCCGCACATCGAATCAAGCTGACACATTGATGCAGATGGCTCGATGGTTTGGCTATCGCAAAGGCTACGAACTCCTTCAGAGAATTTGGATTACCGACGATGCACTGAAAAAATTCAAGGCACTTGCCAAAATCGACATGGATCTAAAGCATGAGGTTGAGATGTTTATGAAACGAGGCATCTCTCCTGCTAAGTTCGGACCTAGAATAAGAAACACTCCCGAAATCGCAAAGTTCAGGATTACAGCGAAAAAGAAATCACAAATGGCAGAATACGCGGATTTTGATTTCTGTGGTGACAGCTATGAGACAACCGATTTCACTAATGATGACAGTCTAACTCACAACCTTGCGCTAACTGACCAGTTTATTGCATTCCTCAATGCGATGAAACAACCTAGAGCCTCAACCGCTGCTAAGGCTTTTGTCTGGGATAGCATTTCCTATGAAGATGAGCTTAGCCGCTATTTGTCTGCTTTTGAAATCTCAGAATATTCTACATCCCTAAAAAACAATCTTCGTTATTTCTTTGAATGGATGTCACAGATGAACAGCGAAGGTAAGTTCACCAAATGGAATGTTGCTGTAATCGACGGAGACAATCAGGATAATCTCTGGCCTGTGGGTGACGGATTATCCGTGGGTATGATAGAGCGTACACGAAAGAAAGTTGAGAATGAAGAACACATTGACATAGGTTCTTTGCGTTCCGGTCGAGACGCAGTGTGTGATGTGAACGAAAGTGAACTTACGCCAGAACAGTTGGAAGACTTCAAAAAAACACGCAAGAATGGTAAGAACATAATCTCAAAGCGTTGTGACTTTGGCCTTCAAGACAAGCCCCTTCTCCTGATCTACCGGATCAAGAAAGACGGAGGCGAACCTAAGACAGCGAATCGTTTGAAAATGAATGCGATAGATGACATTATCGGTATCAGCATTATCGTCTCCGGTGACAGTATCGGAGAAACACACGCAAAGTCTTTGCGAATAATGATATAAGTATTAAGGAGGCTGCCATGTTTCAAAGCCTTATACTGCCGATGAAAATTGGTGTGTCATACGGAAGTGGTGCGCTGAAAGCTCTTCAGAATGATAATATTCCAGAGCTTGATTTGCTTGTGCGTGAAGCAATTCAGAATAGTTCAGATGCTGCTATCAATCAGCCAGAGGACTCCTGCAACATCAATTTCACACAGGGAAGTTTCTCACCAGAAGCGTTTAATGCGTTGCTTCCAGATATTGGACATATTCTAAATCGACGCTATGCTACTGCTACCGCAGATTATCTCGAGATCAGAGATTATAAAACTTCTGGTTTGACTGGGCCTATTCGTCAAAAAGATTTGGATCCCAATGATCACGGAAATTATTTCAAGTTAGTTTTTGATACAGGTAAGGAACAGACAAACTCAAGTGCTGGTGAAGCAGGTGGCAGTTGGGGGTACGGAAAGAGCGTTTACTATCGTGTTGGTATTGGCTTAGTGATTTTTTACACACAGATCAAAGAAGACGATGTAATGAAATCACGCTTGATCATATCTCTCATTGAAAACGAAACTGATAAAGATGCAATTTTGAAAGAAGTAACCGAAAATGCTGTTGGTCGAGCTTGGTGGGGAAAAAAACTGCCGGAATCGGATGAGGAAATATTACCCCTTACCGATGAAACAGAAATCCAGAAGGTTTTGGATGTTTTTTCTGTAAAGAAATTCTCGCCAACACAAACAGGCACTTCGATTATCATTCCTTACATTGATAAAGAACGCTTGCTGCATGGTATTTTCCCGGATAATTGTGGAGTCACACCAGAAGAAATTGCTATGTGTACCTTCAAGGACGATATTGCTCAGTATATAGAACTCGCAGTCCAGAAATGGTATGCACCAAGAGTCTTTAACAAAGCCATTAAGGACTACTCGACGCAGAAGTGGCTTGCCATTCGTGTAAACGGAAAACCAATTACCGATTCGAATATGCGTCCATTATTCAGACTGATTCAGGAGCTGTACACTACTGCTTTAAGCGCGAATCATGATAATGGGAATACGTATAAATCGAAGATATTCCCATTCATAAAATCCGTAGCAATTCCGTCGCAGAAACTTGTCGGCGGTAAAGCTGGACACGCAGCGTATGTCCGTGTCACAAAGGATGAAATGGGAATAAGCGGAGCGTCAATAAAACCATATACTTATCTTAGGTTATTTAATAAAACTTCCTTGAACGATCCCATTGTTATGTTCGCGCGAACTCCAGGCATGATTCTTGACTACAAGATTGATGGCAACTGGGCAAAGGGACTAATCAAGCCAGAAAACGATGATGAGTACATTTTGGTTTTCTTTGTTCCCAACTGTCAGGTTACTCTTAAAAATGATCCATCCGCAGGAGATTTCGCTGGTAAACCATTTGGCGAATATTTAAGAAAAAGTGAGAAGTCTGATCACATGGATTGGACAGATCCTTCTTCTTTCACCCTGATCTCCAATATTAAGAATCAGGTGAGTATTAAAGTAAATGCAGCACTCAAAGGTAGCAGCGAAGGTCCGGTAGAGGGAACTACCAGCAAGCTCTCTGGTAAACTCGGAAAGAGATTGCTCCCAACCGCAAACTTTGGCAAAAAGCCAAAGGGCGGCGGTTCAGGGGGTGGCGGTTCTGGAGGTGGTGCTCTGGACAACTTGGAGTTTATACTCGGCAATAAAACATATGTTGACGACTCCATAATTATTGATTTTTCCGTCAAGTTCTCAAACGCAAAGAAAAAAGCGTTAATCGGTATTTTCGTTGAATCAGAGACTGGATTGATGGATTTAAGTGCTTGGCAACAGAACATCGGAACAGACTTCCCGATTACTGTAGAAGCTATATGGGAGTGCAAAACGCTTGCGCAGAACTCTGGCAAGGAGCTTCCGCTGGATGCTGATTGTGATACGGATCACAGAGAAGCAAAATCTGATTTTACAAGAGTGCGCATCGTTGCAAGTGATGAGAACGAAGGCGTGTGCGGTTTCGAAATTGAAAACACGATTACTAATGCTCTTGTCAGCGGTAAGTTGGTAATCAAAACCGCTAACAGAAAATACCGTTGCTCAATAAAAGAAACCAAAAAAATCACAAAGAATTGAGGTGATCTGAAATGGACAACTTGTCGTTTTACCCCACATTAACAGAAGAACTGCTCGATAAGTGCGGCTGTGTCTGCGACAAATATGATTTCAGTTACCTCATCGAAGGATCATACAGAAGTCTACGCCCACGAGGAAAGAACACAGTAAAATTGGAAGATAGTCTTGAATCGTGGAAAATCGAAAATGATGGTCTAAGGATATGCAGACAAATCACAATCGAATCGCCGTCATATCTGTATGGGAAAAATGGACTGCTTTGTAGTGAGGCATCTTTGGGAATCTGCATAATTTGGAATAACAAGACTCTTACCCAAATGGGTTATATCAAGCCCGAATCCATAGTGAATAAAGGGGAAAGTTTAGTCTGTAATTTCAAACACGAGTTTTTGCCTGGAGAAATCAAGGGTGACCTTGTACTCGATACAGTTCTATACGTTCAGAAAGAAGCCGAAAATGTTCATCCCGGAGAAGAACATCTGATCAATGAAGCCGGTGTTACTATTGGCACTATTGACAGCATTGCATTAGACTTTGACAGCCTCTACATGGATTTTCCAATCAAGGAAGTCAAAGATCCCAACCTGCCACTTTGGTGGCTGGAACTTAACCAATGGGATGATCCCACACAAGACCCCTTCAACGAGGATTATGTGTGCTTGTATCTAAACTCGCACTATTCCTTCTGTCCAAAAGTGGGCGACACAATCAAAAATGTGGATATTCTTGTAGAAATCGTTTCTACCGCGTATCTTATGATTATCAAGAAGATCGAAGAAATGGGATATCTCGTACCTACTTTAGATGGAAACAATTTGGGGGTAGGAAGCATTTCACAGGCTATGTATTACTTTTACGCGAGCTGTGATCCTGCATTAAAACCAGAAAGCATTGATCTGCTTCAAAAGACTATTCGCATCAATATAGAGAGAATGTTGAAAGGAGGGCAATCAGAATGAATTACAAGAAGCTGACTAAGGCGCAAGCCAAAAACTTTGCTGATGATATTGATGCCCTGCCGGAAGCTGCATTCCGTGATCTTGAAGCAAAATGGCAAAAATACAGTGTGGACGATTTTGATCCTGCATATTCCGACTTGAGACGCAAGGTTATTGCTGTTTATCAGGAATCAAAACCTAATGGTGGATATGCCATAGATGTTAATATCGGATTGTGCCTTTATAATGAGCTTTCAGTCGCAAACGGATTTACTAATGTACTGGCAAACGATGATGATGTTTGGCGTTATCTATCATGTGTTGTTTTCCCAGATATTACGCATTTGCGATATCCTCCAAGCAAAAAAGATGTGGAAGAGGGCCATAAGATAAATCCCAAACGATTTTATGCCCACACGCGTCGCATATGGCTTAAAACACTATGGTGGTACATTCATCTATCATGGCAAGGGTCTGAGAAAGCAACAAGAGAAGTCCTTAAAGACCTCGGAACGGATACGATCAGCGACTTTATTGAACGAACCGGAAAAGGTTATCGTTTGAAGCTCTATAGAGAGTTAATTAAAGCCTATTCTAGCGTAGAAAAAAAGTCCAGTAATCTTTTCAACAAGATTGCTACTCAAAATCGAGTGAATTGTACAACGGTTGAGCCGGCACTTACTCAGAACGCAGAACCCGGTTATGTCGCACAGTTATTTGCTCAGCTCAACATTGTAGGAGGTGAGAAGAATGCTGGCTAAGGAAATCAGGGACGGATGGGCTGCTTCTGCAACTGGTTATGCTTCGGTCATTCGGAGCATAACTAACTGCGGATATGAGGGCTGGACTATCAAGACAGGAAATTCATATGGTGTAGCTTTACCTGTTCCTCAAGACATGGTTATTTCGGAAAAGTTTGCTGGTGCGCATCTTTATACCGACACAATTACCCTAGATGGTTCAAAAACTCGTTATGCGCTATTGCTTATGGCTCGCTCCGAAGATATCAAAATACCGTTTTCCTCTCTTTGCGCCGAGCTTCTTAATCCCGGAATTAACGGCGAGTTTCGAAAAGAGATTCTTTCTTCTCCTACAACATGGTGGATGCAATGGAAAGAGCTTCTCGGAAACAGAAATGTGGATGAACGAGTATATGATGTACTCGGAGAACTGCTTACGCTTCGATACCTTGCAACACATGGCGAAAACGCAGAATGGAACGGACCGGCAGGAGCTACATACGACATAGATTGTGACGGGAAATTTTATGAAGTTAAATCCACGACTGCAAGGAACAAACGAGAAATAACATTAAGCAATCATTTTCAACTTGACCCCCCAAACGGATTTCCTTTATTTTTGGTTCTCTGCCAGTTTGAAGCTGCTCAATCAGGAGATAGTATCAATAGTTTGGTCAGCGATTTAGCCAGCTTAGGTTATAGCACCGTTGCACTAAACGATAAACTGGAATCCCTTGGATTTGAAAAAGGCAAATCCGCGAGAAATAGGCAATATATTCTACACGCAATGTTGGAGTATAAAGTGGACGATTCGTTTCCTGCCATCAAAGATGAATCATTTGTTGGCGGACATTTGCCTAAAGGTGTTCGGAGCATCACTTACACCGTTTCTCTTGATGGTTTGGATGCTACCAACTTAATAATTAGACAAGCGAGCGATGAAACATGATATACAAGACTATAGACTTATGCGCTGGCATTGGCGGTATCCGTCGAGGTTTTGAATTGACGGGAAAATTCGAAAATGTCCTTTCAGCAGAAATCGATCCAAGCGCAGCAAAAACATATGAGCATTTGTATGGAGAAAATCCATTAAACGATTTGACTTCCGACGAGTTCAAAGACAAAGTTGCTCAAACTGACTATGATGTTCTTTTGGCAGGATTTCCATGCCAAACATTCAGCAGAGTCGGCAAGCAGCTGGGTTTTAGAGATAAGACTCGCGGAACCATCTTCTTTGATATTGCTGATATAATCTCACGCACTAATCCGAGAGCGATTCTCTTGGAAAATGTTGAGAACCTAGTATCGCATGACAAAGGGCAGACAATTCGCACCATTATCGAAACACTTGAAGATGAACTTGAGTACAGAGTAATTGGCGTTACGCTTGATGATGACGGGAACTATGTTTATACTCCCAAATCGTTTATCAGAAACTCTCGTTATTTTGGCGTTCCTCAGAATCGTCCTCGTGTTTTCATAATGGCTTTCAGCAAAAAACGCTACGGTGAGGCTGTAAAGGTATTAACCGAGGGGCTTCCAACATCCGGGAGCAAAACTATATTCGAAGATGTTCATCAAATCCTAGAACCGGATGTTGATATCCACTACTACATGGCATCTGGCTACTGGGAAACTTTGAAGAGACACAAGGAAAGACAATCTCAAAAAGGATACGGGTTTGGTTATTGCGTTGTCAATACAAAGGATGAGGAACATCCCGTTGCTAATACGATCCTTGCTACTGGAGGTTCTGGTAAGGAACGAAATCTGGTCTATCAGCCGAAAGAGGGCGTTGGAGGAACAATGATTCCTTCTAAAAAAACCGAGTTAAACCATGAGGGGATTCGTGTTATGACTCCTACAGAATGGGGGCGGCTACAAGGGTTTATCGGGTATGCCTTCATGAAAGACGGCGTTGATACTTTTAGTTTTCCAGAAGGAATGACAGACGGTCAAAAATACAAGCAATTTGGGAACTCTGTTACCATTCCTGTGATTGAAGAACTGGCTCATTTTATGCTTGCTTGCTTCGACAAGATGACAAATAGCCAAACTTCACTTGTCCTTAAAATAGCGATGGAGAATGAGTATATCACAAAAAAGAATGTTATGGAAAAGCTAAGAGTATCCGCAAATCAAGCTGGCTATTTATTGAAAAAACTGGTTGCAAGCGGTGATTTGAAAATTGTGACTCATGGTCGTTATTCAAAATATCAGATTACTTCAATAACATAAAAAAAGATCCTCAGCCAACACCCAAACGGGCATCGGCTGAGGCTCCTGCATATGTAATTCAGATAAAGGTGCGAAATTGACTTTTATGCCCGTTCTGGAGGGCTTTCCTGTACGGATGGGAAAACATACGGGGTTGCTTTCTATCGCGGCTTACAGCGGATAAATAGCCGTTTTTTCGACCTTTATTCCGACATTTTTCTGCCCCCGTCTGTCCTCTTCGAGAGGAATGACGGACACGCCACCATGTCTACCCGGAAACTCTGCTTGCATGGCCGGACGCAGCGGCGGCAAACCTCGTTGTATTTCCGTCTCCCGTCTGCATCCAGAAAGAATGACCATTCGAGCTTCCACTTCTGACTTGTACTCATAGATCACGTTCCGGTTTCCGCTCTTTGTGAGGCTTGGTTTTTTCCTCATGCGGCTCTGACTTTGCCGCCTTGAGCCTGTCCATGAGTGAAGTGTATGAATCTGCGAAACGACCTTCTGTAAAAAAAGCCTCAGTCCCTTGAACTTCATGGGACTGAGGCTTTTACTCTCATTACCTGTATTCTTTTTTGAGCTGCCGGTAAATAATCCGTGTCGCTTTTGATGCGATCTGATGAACCCTGTTTATCGGTAAGCGCAAAATAAAAGCGCGGGTTGATAGTACATGATAGTCCTGCCATACTTGAGTAGAAAATGCGAGCATTTTACTACCATTTCTATGGAGGGTTCCTATCATGAGAGCAAAACGTCTTTCTCCAGACGAACAGTTTCGTCTTGTTACTGAGTGCCGCCAAAGCGGCCTCTCAGATGCACAGTGGTGCATTAAAAATGGCATTAGTCCCAGCTCTTTCTATAACTGGACCAGCCGGTTAAGACAGAGAGGTGTTGAACTTCCACTGAATCCAAAAGTTCTTAAGGTTAAGATTAACGGGAGGAAATCATAGTGGCAAGAAAATATAAATCCAGAGTAACTACAGAAAAGCTTGATGCAAAAATCGAACAGCAGAAAGAGACATTGGAAAAGGCCAAAGCCAGATATGAAGCAGAAAAGGATGCTCTTGCAGAGCTTGTAAAAATGCGTAATGAACTGCGTAAGGAAGAATTAATGGATGCGGTTATAAATAGCAGCAGATCCTATGAAGAGATTCTTGCATTTGTGAAAGGGGAAGGTCTGACAGAATGAAAAAGGAATCAAAGAAACGAATCGACCTATATGATATCGGTGATGGTCTGACGCTTATGAATTTAATTGAAAAAAATGACAGCGGTAAGATGCACCATATAACTACTTACATAGGGATTGAAGGTAACGGTTTTGTATGCGTTGGCAATGCAAATGATTTGGATGCACCAGGTGCAATATTTAGCTATCAATCATATGTTAGGGAACAGGAAGCAATGTTGCCATTTCTTATTGATATCTTTGAAACGAATACTGGCGTAAAATAATGAAGATTGGAGTGCTGCAACAAGTAGGCTCCAATCTTTACATTTGAGTGGAAAAATTTCTGGAAGTTAAGAATCATAGTGCTGATAAAAATAACTCTAATTATTGCGTTTTATATGTTGACTGCTGAGTTAAAATGAATTATAATATTGTGTAATTGTATGGAGTTTTGTTAGGCCGAATTTACATGATGCTTAACTTACATGGCTCATTAAGATACAATTTCAACGATCATGAAATATGAAAGGAGCATCGTTCTTATGTCAGGAATTATTATTAATTATTTTATTATCTTGGATAAACAAAATAAATTTAATTAAAAACACATAGACACAACTATTTTATATATAGATATATAAGCGACAGTTGCGTTTTAGCGTGTCGCTTTTTTGTTGTCCTTGTGTTTATGAAGAAGAAAGGATACTATATATGAAATCAAATAAAAACTGGAAAGTTTCCGCTGTATTATTTTTATTAAGCCAAAATATATCTCTTTTTGGTTCGTCAATTGTTGGCTATGCTGTAATCTGGCATATAACCCTTGAAACATCATCAGGCTTTTGGATGATGATGGCAACTATATTTAGCAATCTGCCCCAAATAATAATCTCCTTATGGGGAGGTGCCTTAGCAGATAGGTTTAATCGTAAATATATGATTATGGCGGCAGACGGTTTTATAGCGTTGGCAACATTGGGTTTAGCAATATCGTATTGGGCAGGTTTTCAAGATAAAATTCTATTGTTGGTTGTTTTAGCAATTCGTTCGACGGGGGCAGGCATTCAATCTCCGGCAGTCAATGCTATTTATCCGCAAATAGTGCCAAAAGAAAATTTGACTAAAATTCAGGGTATTAATCAAACAGTAAATGCAATTTGTTTATTACTTGCTCCTGCTATTGGTGGAGTTTTGCTTGGTTCCATCGGTCTTGTTTGGGCTTTCATGGTCGATGTTGTTACAGCAGTTATTGCTATTACCATAATGAGCATGATCAAGGTTGGAAAACAAAATTCAACAGTAAATACAAACTCAATGATTTCAGATATTCGTGCAGGAATAGATTATGTATTTGAACATTCCGAGTTAAAGAAACTAATTGCTTTCTATGCTATTGCCTTTATTTTGCTGACCCCGGCAATGGTATTATCGCCGTTAATGATTGAACGTACATTTGGAAATGAAGTATGGCGATTGACTGCAAATGAAATTCTTTGGACTGTTGGTTCTCTTATTGGAGGCGTTTTTATTGCTTTAAGAAAGCAAATTAAAAATAAGGTATTTGCAATTGCTGCTGTTTTTATTGCATTTGGAATAGCATTTGGGTTTATGAGTATTGCGACAAATTTTGCATTGTATCTCGTATTTATCTTAATAGCAGGATTCTTTATGCCTATACTCACTACTGTACAAACCGTATATGTTCAGGAAATTACAGAGCCAGATGTATTAGGGCGAGTTTTTTCAATTATTCAAATAGCATCAACAAGTGCTTTGCCAATAGCTATTCTATTTCTGGGACCATTGGCAGACATTGTTAGTGTGCAATCTATGTTGTTTGTATCCGGTGTTTTATTAGTTATTTGCGGTGTGCTGTATGGCAGATAACGCTAAGAAAATAAATTGATATAAAATGACAAAAAGGAGGGCATTGTAGTATGGCAGGTACTTTTTGGGTGCATAGCAAAAGCTATTGCACTCTAAATATTTAGAAACTATTTTGTAACAGCTTTTGCTAATCCTAAGATTTATTTTTTAGGAGGTGCAGGATGAGCTATCCAAAAATATATGAGGTTTTACCAAAAGACATTATACTGCAAATTCAAGATTACATTGAAGGAGAAGTAATATATATTCCCAAACGCAGTGAGAATAAAAAATCTTGGGGAGATTGTACAGATACAAAAGAAATACTGTCACTCCGTAATAAAAAAATATATTATGACTATTGTGATGGCATATCTGTACAGCAACTAGCTCAGAAATATTTTTTGGCTGAAAAAAGCATTCAACGAATTATTAGATATGAAAAAAATAATAGATAAGTTCCACCCCAAATGCGTCATGTTATCATGGCGCATTTTTATTATAAAGAAAAGTTAGATTTACACTATTTTTGATATATTTTTAAAAGCACATTTAGATATTTTGGAACATCTTTAATCATAAAAGAAACGTGTAACCCTATGATAAAACAAAACTTGGTAAAATATAAGTAGTTATTAAATGGAGTCAAGTATTTGTGCCTCTTTCTTTTATATGGATTAGAGAATTAGTATATGTATTTAATCCATAGTATAGCACATGAAAATGAAGAATGCTGTCGAATTATTGTATAACAGAAAAAAACTGCGCATATTTCAGCGCAGTTTTGGGAATCCTGTTATTATCTGTTTTCTTTTTCCTGCTGAATCATCAGCTCGACCATTTGAAGAATGCGCTTTTGAGAGTCTTTCGGGAGCGTAGCCAGCTCCTTTGAAAGCTGAGAGGCTTTGTACTCCGTGGAGTGTTCCAGCACATCACAGAAGATTGCATCTGCGTTGGTTTCGAGCGCGTTCATCAGCAGAACCAGCTTCTCGCAGCGGGGAAAAGATGCACCGCGCTCTACGGTGGAGATGTAGTTTGTGGTCAGGCCGGTCTTCTCAGCCAAGTCCTCCTGCGTCAAGCCCAGCCGCTCCCGGCATTGCTTGAACCGTTTGCCAATTCTTTTATCAATCATGACATTATACCGTGTCCCTTTTCTATATTGCTCATGATAATTATATGGATAAGAGGCATAGTTATACAGAAACGCTAAACCGCAGACTATGTATTAGCGTTGTAAATTCGATGAAAATTATCAATTTGGACACAAAAAAAGAGCCTCAGCCGACACCCAAACGGGCATCGGCTGAGGCTCCGGCATAGGTAATTCAGATAAAGGTGCGAAATTGACTTTTATGCCCGTTCTGGCGGACTTTCCTGTGTGGATGAGAAAACATACGGGGCTGCTTCCTGTCGCGGCTTACAGCGGATAAAAAGCCGTTTTTTCGACCTTTATTCCGACATTTTTCTTCCCCCGTCTGTCCTCTTCGAGAGGAATGACGGACACGCCACCATGTCTACCCGGAAACTCTGTTTACATGGCCGAACGCAGCGGCGGCAGACCTCATTGTATTTCCGTCTCCCGTCTGCATCCAGAAAGAAGGACCATTCGAGCTTCCACTTCTGACTTGTACTCATAGATTACGCTCCGGTTTCCGCTCTTTATGAGGTTTGGCCTTATCCTCATGCGGTTCTGTCTTTGCCGCCTTGAGCCTGTCCATGATGGATGTCTTCTCGGGAGCTTTGGATTCTGTCTCTTTCGGACCGTTGTTGATGATCCCGTCAATCATGCCGTAATCATCCTCAGTGGACATCTCAGCCGCTTTCAGGTAATTCTCGCGTTCCAGAGCAGCTTTCCACTCGACCTTCTCCACGCCGAAGATTCCGCCCTTAGCAGCATGGTCATGGATTTCCTTGGCGTCCAATACCATTCCTTCGGAGTTGTCGGCATACAACCGGTAAACAGAACAGGTCTTCATAACTTCGGCAGCAGCCTCTTCACGCATGGGAAGCATCCCGCCCCATGCGTAGCCGTATTCCTTCATCTCCGCTGCTGAAATAGAAGGATCCGGCATCCGGTCAACAGCCATGACTTCCTGACGGAGAAGATCAACCGTGTGTTCATCGAACCCGTTATACACATCGCTCAGAGAGAGCTTGCCGTGTTCATCCACGATGAGACAGGCAGCTTCATCGCCGTAGGCATCATGCTCCATCAGGAAAAAGGTGTGGCCGTCAACCTCCTTGTTATCAATGGTGTGCCATGTCCCCACATGGCCGGAAACAGCCAGACCGGAAGTGTCCATGTTTACTTCAAAATCCTTCTGTTCCTTGGCTTCCTGCTTCTGTTGTTCCTCGGAGATCATGGGAATGGCAATTATTCTGTCTCCCAGCTTTGCAAAAACCTCCGGCTGCTCGAACTGATGGGAATATTTGAGCGCCAGATCACCGGAGAGAGAGCCGAAGTTGTCTTCGGTCAGTCCGGCAATAAGGAAGGTTCCGGCAACGATGTCATAGACCTCTCCATCCTCATCACGCAGGGCGCGGTTCAGGGGAAGACCTTCAAACTTAGCTTCCTCGTTGCAGATCAGAGCAACCGGGTCATCGTAGGGATAGACGGCCTGAATATAACCGCCAACCATGCCTTGCAGAGACTCCAGACCGGAGTCAATCTCTTCAATGCGCGGTTTCTTTCCCGGCTCAACAACCACGACGAGGATTTTACCGGGATCGTCAAGCTCTTCTCCGCCGCCCGTCACCCGGTATTCATCCGGGATGTCATCCAGTGTACCGTCATAGAAGCGGTTCCAACTGTCACCGGTCTCCCGGATATATCCGGCATCTGTCATTTTTCCATTCTCATTGATGGCGCAGTCTTCACCGAACCGCTCAAAATCAATGTAGTCCACGAAGCTGCCAAAACGGTTGTCTTCATTATAGCCGCCTTCCTCAAAATAAAAGCGGCCAAGATCGTCATGGTCTTTGATACCGGGAAAGAAGTCGTAGCGATCCAGATTGTAGGTCAGGTTGATGAGGTCATCAATGTCGCTGACTTCATCGCAGCCGCTCTCCATGATGGCAACAAACTTTTCCTGATCGTATGCGGACATCTCATCCAGCAGGGAGGCAAAATAGTTCAGCTTGTCGAGGCTTTCATATTCACCCAGCAGCTCTTGAACCCCGTAGATGGGACATTCGTAGTCGGTGATAAACCATTCCTCGTAGACATGGCCGAACTCATCTGCCGAGCCGATCCCGATACGCTCAAAGACCTTCTGTATCTCTTCCTCGGTTGTCGGGAACTTCACCCATTCACCGACCAGCTTACCCTCGTTGTACTTTCCAAGGTTCGTGACAAACGCCTGAAAATCATCTTCCATAACAGGCATGGGCATCCTCCTTTCAGTCATCCATCATGCTGTCCGGCGCGATATAGAGCGCGTCGAACTCAGCATCAGACATTGCTTCCAGCTTCCGGACGGTTTTGAACAGCAGCTCTTCCATCTCTTCATCCAGCTCGTTCAGAGGGAGATTCTTCATCTCCGTGATGAGCTTCCTTCGGCTGGATGTGTCGAAGCAGCACATCAGATTGGTTTCTTCCACATTGAAAGTCATATCAAATCTCCATTTCTTTAGATTTCGGTTTCTTTTCGAGCTTCGGTTTAGGTGCATCCTTCTCGGCCTCAGCCTTGCACCGCTTGAGCTTTGCAAGAACGGAGTGCTGCGGCTGATCGTTTCCATGTTTCCGGTCAAGTGCTGCCCAGAGGTTTTCGGTGGGCGCTTCCTCCACATAAAGGCGGACAATAGCGGGTGCCTCATGGATTGTCCGGGGCTGCTTCGGATCGGTGATGTCTGTCAGCCGGACATCATTTGCCGCAAAGTCAACGCTTTCAACCCGGACGGTTTTTCCATCCATGCCCATCACCATGCTGACCGGGATGAAATCCTCCGCCCGTAAATCCTTCACAACCTCCTGCTTGCCGTCGGGACCGGCTTGCGTCAAATAGACATCATTGCCCCGTTCCCACAGCTTTTTCGCCTTAGCCACCCATTGCTCCTGACGAAAGCCGGTGACAGAGACTTTGCCGCACCCCTCAAGCTCTTTTGTCAGCAGCTTGGAGCCGAGAACAGGTGCGGCTTTCTTGGCGTCCTCGCCGTATATCTCAAAGTAACCGTTCTGAGCAAAACAGACGATGGAATCAGGGTGTGCCTCCTTGACCTCGTTATAGGCGGTCTGCGCAGAGAGCGGCAGCACCTCCAGCATTTCCTCGGCTTTCCCGTGCCGGACTGCAAGCTGATGGATATGCTCTTCGATATTCCCGGGCTGTGCATGATAACTTGCTTTGAAGCGTTCCCGGCGAAGGATCATGGCAAGCTCCTGTTCGCTTTCCGGCAGAAATCCGACCGAGCAGATTTTCCCGTGTGCCTCTTCCAGCTCTGCGGCATCTCTGCGATAGGTCTTGAACGGGAGATAATAGGTGCTTCCGTCGCTGAAGGTCACGGCTGCTTTATCAATCTCCACGGTGAGCTGCTTCATGCGGTCAACATGGGCAGCATAATCCAGTTCAATCAAGTTTCCGATGACAGTACCGTCTCTTGTCCCGGTGATCTCAACCGAATAGGCCAGAATGGGATCGCCGGTCTGGTCATGGTAGAACTCCCAGGTCTTGTTCTCAAAAGTATCTTCGATGTAGACCTCCCGTTCCCGGAGAAGATAGGTTCCGCTGGGACGGGACATCCAGAGAAGATGCTTGTCCTCGGAATAATCAGAGGCCGCGAGGCTTTGAAGGAGCTTGCGATCCAGCTCAAAGTCCTCCTTGTAGTGTTCGGTGTGAATGTCGGTGATCTGCTGCAAGGCGGGGATCAGGTCAATGTCTTCAAATTTCATCTTCATCACTCCAATCCCATATCATGCGATTTGGTTCTGGCCGGAGCTTTCTTTTCCGGCTGCGACTTGGCAGCGGCCTTGAGCTGGTCACGGATAGAAGGCTTCTCCTGCGTCTTCTCCTGCCTGACATACTCAAGCGTAGGTGTCAGCTCCCGATAGCACCCCTGCGTCTTCTTTGCCGAATAGCGGCGGTGAATGGCAAACAGCGGCTCTCCGTTCTGTGTGACCGTATTGCCTTCAATCCTGACCGCGTTCTGCGCCATAATCTTCTGAGACTGCACAGAGGCTTTAACCGTTGACCTCATGCCGTCATTGGCATAAGCGATACGAGCCTTGAGCGTGTCCATTACGGCATCCCTGATCTGTTTCTCATCGGATGTGAGTCGATGCTTCGGTGAAGCTGCCATATCAGACGCAGGAGTAGAGATTGTCTCGTGATGTTCCTGAACCTCTTCGGGCAGCAAATCCTTAAACTGATTGATAAAAAGGTTTACCAAGCCCGGATGTGCCTGACCGATGATAAAGGATTCGCTGTTTTCCTCGCAGACAGAAATCTTTCCTGCCCAATCTTTATTCTCCGAGTGATACCTTCCGTCGTGGAGACTGTGCTGCACCGTATTTGCCAAAACATACTGAACACACTCTTCGGAAAACTGTTCAAGAACCGTTTCAACTGCAACTCTCGTGGCAAGTCTGTTATCAGCATAGTTCTCGCTGATCGCTTGCTCAATCGCATCTGCACAGGCAATGTTGGCATCATAAGAGGCGCGGTAAGCATCCAGCTCACCGGCTTCATAGGCGTAGTTTGCTGTCTCACGATAGACCGGGACATCCAGATATGAGGGTTTTTCCTTGCGAACCGTCTCGGGCATATCATGAGTCTGCTCCTGAGATTTCTCTGCCAGCAGCACCTTGAGCTTGGCGTCAATGCTGTCAATCATCTCGGCTGCGGTCTTACGGATGGTTTCCAGCGAGCCTTTCAGCTCCTTGGTTTCCTTGTCTGAGGACCAACCGGCGATATAGCCGAAGGAGTAATCGGAAGTCTCAATGCCGTAACGCTGGCAGACGGTGTACGCCACACTCTCGGCCTCAACCTCCTTGGTATGACGATCCTTTTTGTCCTCGGGAGCTGTCTTCTCGTCCGGATGGATAGCATGGAGCTTGGCATGGGCAATTTCGTGAATTGCCGTTTTGACCGTCTGAATCTCACTCATGCCCTCCTGAATGGCAATACGGCTTTCAAGCGGAGAGAAGTAACCTTTTGCCCCGCCGGGGATGTCTTCAAAAGCAATGGGGACGGGAGACTCCTGCTTCAAAGCCTCGAAAAAGGCAGCGTAGTTCTCCACGCTGCCGGAAAGCTCATCCACAATAATGTCGGGAAGCTCCTTGCCGTCGGTCTGGGAAATATCAAAGACGCTTACCACCTTGAACGCGGGGCGCATCACTTCCACAGTCTCGGTGACAGGCTTTCCGTCTGCATCCAGAATCGGCTTCTGTGTCGAAGGATCAATCTTTTCCCGTTCCTCCTTCGCCTTGTAGGGCGCAGGGGCGAGTATCTTGATCCCTTTTTCTCCCTTCATGACCTGACGGTCAAAGTTGCGCTGCCATGAGGTATATCCGGCAACATAGGTTGCCTCCGGCTTCTGCATGGCGATGAGAAGAGTGTTGCTGAATGAGTAGTGATAAAACTTGGACATCGTGCGGAGATACTCCTTGAATCTCTCGGATTCAAACAGCTCCTTGATGCCCTGTTCCAGCTTGTCCGTGATCTCGCGGACCTGCTGGGCGCTTCTGTTTTCTGCCATTTGATACCTCCTTATTTTTCAAACTCCATCTTGAAGCTGACATATTTTCCGCCCGAGTCATCCAGCCGAATGACCGCATCGTAGAGCTGAGGCCGCTTTGGTGTGTAAAGCCCGGTCACCCGGCACCAGCCCTTGTCCAGCAGCTCTTTGGCAATCTTTTTGGTCAGCTTCTTTTTCTTGCTGGAAAAGAACTTGTTGTCCTCCCACAAACAGAAGGAACACGCCTTGCTGGAACAGTAATAGTTACCCTTGCCCACATAGACAGGTGAGCCGCAGCGGGGACATTTGCCGATAACTTCTTTCCCGGTGTCAAAGCGGTTTGCCTCTGCATCAGAGAGGAATGGATATGCTTTGACGAGCGAGGCGGTCATATCCACGATGCCGGAAAGAAAGCCGCCCGCATCGGCCTGACCGCGCTCGATCTGCATCAGAGTATTTTCCCATTCCGCCGTCATGGAGGGAGAAGTAATCTGTTCCGGCAGTACACATACAAGGTTCATCCCATCCTTGGTAGGCACAATGGATTTACCCTTGCGCTCTGCATACCCGCCTTTGACCAGCTTTTCGATGATCCCTGCGCGGGTGGCCGGAGTGCCAAGTCCCTTCTTCTCGGTGTCTTCCTCGAAGTCTTCATTTCCGGCGGTCTCCATTGCTGCAAGCAGGGTGTCTTCCGTAAACTGCTTCGGAGGGGTTGTAAAATGCTCTGTGACACTTGCAGATACAGTGCTGAGTACATCTCCTTCATTGACATTGGAAAGCACCTTTTCGGGTTCCTCTTTCTCTTTGGCCTTGAGAGCAGCCTTAAACCGCCGCTCAACATCTTTCCAGCCCTCCTGAACAACACTTTTGCCCTTTGCGCTGAAATCATGGCCTTCACAGGAGATCGACACGGAGATTTCATCATAGATATGCTTCTCTCCGGTGGCAGACAGAAGACGCATGGCAACCAGTCGGAGAATCTTCTGTTCAGCCTCCGGCAGCTCGGTGATGTCCTGCTTCTCAAGCTGGACGGTGGGAATGATGGCATGGTGGTCAGTGACCTTAGCATTGTTGGTAATTCGCCTGATGTCAGGAGCATGATTCATGCCGTCAAAGACCGGCAGCTTCCGACAGATGATGCCGATGACCTGACGGGCCGTGCCGTCCATATCCTCCGTGATAAACTGACTGTCCGTGCGCGGATAGGTCAGGAGCTTCTTTTCGTAGAGAGACTGCACGAGATCAAGGGTCTGCTGGGCAGTGAAACCGTAATATCGGTTTGCCTCCCGCTGCAAGGTGGTCAGATCGTAGAGCTTTGGGGGATTGACCGTCTTCGTCTCACGCCCGACAGAAGAAACGACGGCCTGTTTTTGATCACAAGCCGCCGCAATCGTCTTTGCCTCTTCTTCGGTTTTAACCTTCTCCATGTCGGCGGTGAGATCGCCGCCGCTTACATGGACATTGAAGTATTTCTCTTTCCTGAAAGTGCTGATCTTTCCGTCGCGCTCTGCCAGCATCGCCAGCGTGGGAGTCTGGACGCGGCCAACGACCAGCTTTTTGTGATAGAGTGTGGTGAACAGACGGGTGCCGTTGATGCCCACAATCCAGTCCGCCTTTGACCGACAGAGGGCAGCTTCATAGAGCCGGTCAAACTCGCTGCTGTCCCGCAGATGAGCGAATCCCTCCCGGATAGCAGAGTCTTCAAGGGAGCTGATCCAGAGGCGCTTGAAGGGCTTGGTGCATCCGGCTTTGTTGTAGACCAGCCGGAAGATCAGCTCACCCTCGCGCCCCGCATCGGTGGCGCACACCAGCTCGGTAACGCGCCTGTCCTGCATCAGGTCACGCAGCACCCTGAACTGTTTCTCCTTGTCCTTCGGAATCTCATACAGCCATTCCTCCGGCACGATAGGAAGATCCTCGTACCTCCACTTGGCGTACCGCTCATCGTAGGAAGCCGCATCCGCAAGCTCCACAAGATGACCGACACACCATGATACGATGTAGTTGTTTCCTTCGAGATAGCCGTCCCTGCGGGTTGTGGCTCCCAGCACCTTTGCAATGGACTGTGCCACACTCGGCTTCTCGGCAATGACTAAAATCAATCTGTAACCTCCTTCAAAAACAGATGCAGCCCCTCGCATTTCTGCAAGGGGCCGCTGTCAGGTCTTATTCCTCGTCATCCTCCGATTCATCATCGGCAATCTGAGGCTCTTCATCCTCGTTGATATAAGGCTCTTCCTCGTAGCCTTCATCGTCGAAAAAGTCCATATCCTCATCCTTCTGCTTCTTGCCGCGAACGAACTTGATGTAGTAATAGCCCGCGCCTCCGATGCCGACAACAGCAATGATCACAATAATCATGCCCATATTGCTACTCTTCTGGGTTGCCTCATCCTCCACAGGCTCAGGCTCTTCGGCAGGAGCCTCCGGCTCAGAGACAGTACCGGTACACTCACTCATATTGTTTTTGCAGACAGGGCAGGAAGTGTTGACACGACCGGCCTCGCATCTTTCGGTACAGGTACAGGTGGTCAGCGCAGCCACGGAGTCCTCATCCATCAGGGCAAGCAGATCGCTTTCATCCACCATGTTCAGGAAGTAGGTCTGATACTGTTCCTCTTCCTCGTTGATGGGTGCATCGTAGTCGATCACGACATAAAAGGTGTTGCCGCTCTTCGTCTGGATGGTGATAAACTGCTTGTTGGTAGTTTTGTCATACAGCAGATCGCGGGTGTAGGCGTTGCCCTCATCGTCAATCGGTTCTCCTTCTGACAGCGTCTCTGCGGGCGTTTCCGGTTCAGTCATCTCGTCCGGCTGCGTTGCCTCAGTCACGGGAAGATTCTGTTCGGTGTCATCCGCATAGGCAAACGCAGTCATGGAGAAGCTGCAAATCAGCAGGGCGCAGAGCGCCAGCATGGAAAGAACACGGATCCCTTTTCTCTTAGTCATTCTCAGATACCTCCGTCTCAGTAATTTCGGGGACAGTCGTACCGCCGGTCTTCATGGCAGACAGGAACGACATGATTTGATCCTTGTCCATAACCATAGCGCGGACGGTGTTGATGATTTCGAGGTTTTCCATCTCGGTTTTCCGGTCATACAGCTCCTTGAGCTGTGCCTGAAGGTCCTCGATTTTCTTTTCGGTCTTCGCAATCTCGGCGCAGACCTTCTGATATTTGGGATTCATAGAATGCTCCTTTCTTTTAATAGGGCGGTCTTCCAAAGGCGTAGAAATGAGACTGCCAGTAGGAAGAGCTGATGGATGTGTACTGGATGGGATCGCCGCAGTGCAGCATTACATTGTCACCGACATAAATGCCCACATGGGACACGCCGGGAGTGTCGTAGGTTCCCTTGAAGAAAATGAGATCACCGGGTTTTGCGTCAGCTTTTGAAACCAGTGTGCAGATATTGTAAAGCCCCTGCGCACCGAGCCGTCCGGTGTTCACCAGTCCGCTGTTGGTCAGAACATAAGAAACAAAGCCGGAGCAGTCAAAGGAGGTGCTGGGGTTGCTGCCGCCCCATACATAGGGATAGCCCAGGTATTTTTCCGCCTCTGCAAGCAGTGTTGCAAACCGCTCATCGCTCAGATACTCCGCTGGAACCTCATAATCGCTGGGAGGGTTGGTGATATATTTGTCCACATAGCCGGATGAGGGAAACAGGTCCTCCCGGTTGCCCAGCACAGACATATAGGTGGCGTACATGGATAGCTCGTCCTGCCCCATAATGTAAACGGGGACATGGCTGAGATTGAAGTTTTCCAGCGTCACATTGCAGATGTAATAAGAATACGGGACCTGAACGGTGTACTCATAGTCCTCTTCATAGCTTTCGCCGGTGTCCGGGTCTGTGACCGTCCTCGTGCCGGTCCGGGTTTCTGTCCGGTATCGGGTTTCGACGATGACCTCTTCGGTGAGGATGTACTGCTTCTCAAAGAGCATATCGAGCGTTCCCTGAACCTCGGAGAGCGTCCATTCGCCTTCATGAAGGGCAGAGAGAATGGAGATCAGGACATAGGGGTCATGCTCAATGTCATCCAGATCGAAGTGATACTCGTCATAATCGTGGGTGGCCTCGTAGTTATCCAGCTTCGCTTGCAGCTCTGCCTCCATCCGGCAATACTGTTCCTCAGCCCCCAGCATGGCATCATCCTCGCTGAGATAGGAGGAAGCAATCACCGCCTGACCGGTAGAGGAAAACATCGCAGTGCATGAGCTGACACCGGCAGCAAGCAGAACAAGGATGCCCAGCCCCACACCGAACCAGATGAAATACTTCTTGTTCTTGGAGAAGAACTCTTTCACCTTATCGGCTGCTTTCTCGCCGGTCTTCCTTGCAGTGGAGGAAGTGGCGGTTCCCGCAGTCTGGGTTCTGGCTTTCCGAGCCGCCGCATATTCCTTCTTGATCTGCTGTTTCTGATAGTGGCGGTTCATATTCCGCTGCTTTTTCATCTCCGGATGTTCCTGCTGGGTCTTCTCATAGTGCAGCTTCGTGTCGGCAATCTCAGCCTCATGCTCCAGCTTGGACACCTTCTCATAGGGCTTGTTTGCCTGATTCTGCCTGTGATGACTGTAATGACGGGCAGCGGATTCCGCAAGGATTTCGGTCTTGTGCGCAGCTTCCACGGCAGAGTTGTCCTGCTCGGCCTCGTGGATTTTACCGTGAACGACGGCAGCAAGGGAGTCTCCAACCTTGTTTACCGTTTTTTTCGTCTCGAATTGGAGCTTACTCGGCTGTTTCGGGGGCTTGATCTCATCCTCAAAATGAAGACGGGTCTTGCCTTTACCGGTTTCTTCGTCAAAGACGCGCTCCTTCTTGAGAACCTTCTTGGTGGGAAGGCTTTCCCGCGCCTTGTCCAGCCGCTCATGAGCCTGTTCTGCGTTCTTTTCGAGACGCTGGATTCGCTTGGTTGGGGCTGGTTCGTCCATGACCGGCCTTTCTGCGGCTGTCGCGTCAGCCCTATCGAGAATACTCTGCCCATCCACGGCTTCAACGGTCTTCGCCCTGCGGACGCTGCCTGTGACGGCAGTTGCCGCAACCACGCTTCCGGGATCAACCGGAGCGGCATAGTTTCCCTCCGGGGCAAGGGGCATGGGAGAAGAGTTTTCGCTGACCGGCAGCTCACCGGGCTTGTATTCTTCCGGCTTTGGCTGTTCCTTTTCGGCAGTATCAGATTGAGCCTGATCTTCGGATTTGTCCTCCGTAGCCGGAGACATCTGTGCCTCCGGCTTCGGCTGCACATCATCCGGGCGAGCTTGGGGACGCTTCTTCGGTTTTTCCGGGGATGCAGGAGCTTCGGCTTCATGAGGCTGCACAAGCTGGGCGTCTTCCGGTCTCTTTGTGATTTTCTCGGAGGTCCCTTCCGTCAGGTTTTCCTCCACAGCCCCGTCCCGCGTCATTTTCACAACGACCTTATCCTTGGGCTTCAACGGCTCTTTTGCCATCAGATTTCACCTCCAATCCGTGCTTCGGCCAGCTTTGCATACTCGGGATTCAGCTCAATGCCGATATAATGACGGTTTAGCTGCTTTGCCACCATGCCGGTTGTGCCGCTCCCGAAAAAGGGATCAAGGACAATTCCACCTTCGGGGCATCCGGCCAGCAGACAGGGTTCCACCAGCTTGGGAGGATAGGCTGCGTAATGCCCGCCTTTGAAGGGAACCGTATTGACCACCCACACATCCCGCTTGTTGCGCATGGGATTGATCATGCTGTCGGTGATCTCGCCATGCGCACGAGGCCGGTTGATGGTCTGTGTCTGGGGCTGGCCGGGAACGGGCTTGCCGTATTTATTGCCGCCCTTCATACCGCGCTTGAGCCGTTCTGCCGTTGCCGGAGCTATCGGTTCCGAAATTGCCTTGGCGTCAAAGAAATACTTCCGGCTTTTGGACAGCAGGAAAATATGCTCATAGCAGCGGGAACAGCGATCCTTGCAGCTCTCCGACATGGGATTTTCCTTCATCCAGATGATGTCGTTTCTCAGATACCAACCGCTGTCCCGGAGGGCAAAGGCCAGCATCCACGGAATGCCGATCATGTCCTTCGGCTTGCAGCCCTCAACCTTGTAGTTGAGAGCCACAGCCTGACCGTTTCTGCCTTTGGGATTCTTCGGGTCAACGAAATCGCCCTGATTGCCCTTTCCGGCATAGGTGTCCGCGATGTTCAGCCAGAGCGTTCCGTCGGAACGCAGAACGCGCCTGACTTCGGTAAACACTTCGGTCAGGCGCGAGATATATTCTTTCGGTGTTGCCTCTCTGCCGATCTGTTCCTCCATGCCATAATCGCGCAGCGCGTAGTACGGCGGGGATGTGACGCAGCAGTGGACGCTCTCATCCGGAAGCGTCTTCAGGACTTCGAGGCAGTCACCGATGTAGATTGTGTCAAGATGTATGGGGATCACTCCTTTCTGCGGGATATGGACAGGGTTCAGTCGGAGAAATACTCGTCCGGCTCATAATCCTCGTCGATTTCATCTTCCCAGCGGGTCATGATGTCTTCCGCCTCCTGCGCGGCCTCGCGGTACAGGCTCAGACGGTTTTTCTCATAGGCGGCGAAGGCAGGAACATACTTGCCGAACTCCTGAATGGCACGGACATCTTTGGTACGCATATCCGCAACCATGTCCAGAAGCTCTGCCATCGTCAACAGATCCTCAATCATGAGATCGTACTTCTCCTTGGAGATGGTGACGCACTCATCCCCGTCCTCAGTCCCGGCGAAGGGAAAGCCGTCCTCGGCGGCTACATGGCAAGAAAGCTCCTTTCCGGCCAGTCCGTCAACGATACCGGCGATGTACTCCATCAGTCCATCCGCCTTTCTTTCGATCTCGGCTCTGACATGGAGATAGGCCCGGTGGTGCTTTTTCAGCTCGTCCTCCCGGCGGATGAGAGCGATCAGGTCAACGGCCATTCCCATCAGGCCGAAGAAGCTGTCCATGCCCTCCACAACCTCGCGGAAGGTCATTTCAACAGCAGCGTCACCGAAAGCCTCGGTAAACTCTGCCATCATGCGCTTGCAGTCCATATTGGTGTTGTAGTTCTTATCCATATTCAAAATCCTCCTTTTGATTAAGCCATTTCCTCGGGCTTGGTTGTCATGATGCGGTAAAGCTGGGTGTTCTTCGGGAAGTCATCCTTGAAGGGTACGATGGTGGAGCCGTAGAAGATCAGGCCCTCACCGGCGTTGGAGTTGGTGATGTAATTCTGCTGGCTGGGCGAGATGTTGAGAGCTTCACTCAGAATTTTTCTGTCTCCCGAAGCCTGATTCAGAAGGTACACAAAGTCCGAGTTTTCAAAGATGTTCTCAACCTCACGGGAAGCCAGCAGATCCTTCACATTCTGGGTGATGCCGGTGGGAATGCCGCCCCATTTTCTGAAACGCTTCCAGATTTCCACGCTGTACGCAGCAGTCTGTTCCTCTTTCAGCAGCAGATGGAACTCGTCCATGTAGTAGCGGGTGGACTTGTGCTGGGCGCGGTTGACGGTCACCCGGTTCCATACCTGATCCTGAACGACCAGCATCCCCAGCTTCTTGAGCTGCTTGCCCAGCTCCTTGATGTCGTAGCAAACAAAGCGGTTGTTGACATCCACATTCGTTCTGTGATTGAAGACATTCAGAGAGCCATGAACATAGATTTCCAAAGCTGTTGCGATGCGCTGTGCCTCCGGCTCCTGCTGATTGCGCAGGATATTGTAGAGGTCTTCGAGAATGGGCATTTTCTCCGGTCTGGGATCGGCAAGGTAGTCCTGATAGACCATGCGGACGCTCCGGTCAATGATGGTCTTCTCAACCGGCTGCAAGCCATCTTTGCCTCCGACAATCAGCTCACACATGGAGAGGATGAAGTCGGATTTCAGCGTCAGTGGGTTTTCCTCTTCGGAATAGTTCACATTGATGTCCAGCGGATTGATGTAGTCGGTGCTGACCGGCGAAATGCGGATCACCTGACCGCCGAGCTTCTGCACAAGGGGGTAATACTCGGCCTCTGGGTCACACACGATGATGTCATCCTCGGTAATCAGAAAAGCATTGGTCATTTCCCGCTTTGCCGAGAAGGATTTACCACTACCGGGAGTACCGAGAATCAGCCCGTTGGGGTTTTTGAGCTGCTTTCTGTCCACCATGATCATGTTGTTGGACAGTGCGTTCAGGCCGTAATACAGAGCCTCACCGCCCTGAAAAAGCTCCTGCGTCGTGAACGGAACGAAAACCGCCGTGCTGGATGTGGTCAGTCCGCGCTCAATTTCGATCTGGTTCAGGCCGATGGGAAGCGAGGACATAAGACCTTCTTCCTGCTGGAAGTCCAAACGCTTGAGCGCACAGTTATATTTCTGCGCGATGGATGCCGTCTGGAAGATGGCATTTTCGAGCTTCTGACGGGTAGGCGCGGTATTCATGATGAGGATGGTCACGAGGAACATTCTCTCGTTTCGCGTCTGGAGATCCTGCAACAGACGCTTGGCCTCGCCTCCGTAGGTAGCAAGGTCGGAGGGGATGATGTCCATATCGTAGCCGGAACGGACAGCTTTCTTCTGTTCCTCAATCTTCATCTTGTCCAGATCGGTAATCTTGGACTTGATGCGCTTGATGGCCTGAGCCTGATCAATGGTGCGAATATGAAGATTGACCGTAATGTTGGAGTCCATATCGAGGAAGTCCGCCAGCATACGGTCATTCAGCTCCGGCGCGAGAATCTGCAAAAAGCTGACCGCTCCAATGGTTCTGCCCATCTTGAAACACTTGCCTTCGCGGAAGTCAAAGGAGGTAGGCGCAATGAAGTCCTTGGTACTGAGACCGGTGCGGGCAACCATATCGTATGAGAAACGGAAGGGTTCGCCGGAGTCCATGTTGAACACATCATGCAGGACTTTCAGGCGCTCATAGCCGGACAGCGGTTCGGTCTTCACACCGAGAGTTTTGAAGTTGTTGAGGATGTCTGCCTCCACACGGTCGAGCTTGGCCTTGGCGGTGCGCAGCGAGTCGGCTTCAATGCCGAAAGTGATGTACTTGCGCTTGACAAGGCCGTTGTTGCCCTTGGTGAGCTGGGCTTGCAGCATATCCGAATACTCGGCGCGGATGTCGTTGAAATCATCATCCTGTTCGGGAATGCGGATCGCCTTCTTGAACTCATTGATGTTCACTCTCTGATTGATGAAGGAGAGTTGCACGAAAATTGAGCTGTCGAAGTAGTTGAGGAAGTCACACCAGTTTTCAAAGATGGCGGTCTTATCCTCGTTCTGGGCAAGCTGATAGTTGATGTCGTTGTAGCGGATGGTCTTGGTGTAGAGCCGGTGATTCACCTTGCAGATACCGTCCTGGCACATCTCCACATAAGGAATGGTCTGCTGGGCGGACTTGGGGATTTTCTTTGCCTTCTTGTCCTTTTTCTTCTGCATGACGATCTGCTTCTTTTCCGCAGCGGAAAGAGCGTCACCGTACACACGACCGTTTTTCACGGTTTTCTTAGGCGTTTCTGCCTTTTTGGTGCTGTTTGTCAATCTGCAATTCCTCCTGTTCCTTGATTTCACGCTGGATGGCAGCGTAGAGATTGTTTGTGCGGTAGGGACGCACCTTGTCCCTCAGAAACATGGACTTGATCACATGACCGAGGATTTTTTCAGCCGGTTGTCCGTCCTTCTCATAGAGAGCGAAGAAGATGAACGGGAGCATCATCACGACCATCAGCATTGCCGCCGTGGAGATGCCGAGGCTGGGCTTGGTGAGAAAGTACATGGGAACACCAACCGCAGCAGCCAGCGCAAAACAGATGATCTGCCGCTTGGTCAGGTTGAACATGACTTTGGTTTTCACGCGGTTAAGGTCCTTCGGGACCGGTACGAATGCCATTTTCTGAAACCTCCTTTCCGAGAGTTACATCGCTTTCCACTTCGTTTCCCCATACATCCCAGCCCTCCGGGGACTGTCTGGCGAAAAGCTCAATGCGGGGGAGATCGCCCATGAGCTGAACAATGCGGTCACGGGCTTCATCCGGCTTTTTGCTGTGTTCCTCCACATGGCTGAGAATGACCTGACGGACACCGGCGTTTACCCGCCTCGGATGTCCTTTTGTGGCGAGAATACAGATTTCAGCATTTGCGCGGGTCCAGTAGCCCATGCCGGTGAAGAGATCGTCATTTTTCCGGTTCTGCTTCACCCATACGAAAGCGACGGTTTTATATGAAAATCCCCATGCCTCAAGCACTTCGAGAGCTTCATAGAGACATGGGAATGTGATCCACAGAAACAGAGCGCAGTCTTTGTCGGCAAGCTCACCAACAGGTAAAGCCTTGATGTCTTCAATGCTCATCGTCGGGTAATGGCTTTCCGCTGATCGTCCCTGTCCCTTTTTTGAATAGGTCCGATACGCCCAAGGGGGATCGGCATAGATGATGCTATACTTTTTCATCCCGCCGACCTCCTTAATGCGCGTTGAACAACGACTTCGAGAGGCTGCCGGTTTTGAACAGCGAGAAGCACAGGATAACTGTGTATGCAGCCACCGAGAACAGAGCCGAGTGAATGTTGGCCGCGATGATCATGTTGTTGATGAGAACGGCATAGATGCCGACGCAGATCATGATGAGGAAGCCTTGGAATGCCAGGGCGAAAAGGCCCTTGAGGTAATTCGTTCCGATGCTGCCCCACTCGCGGTTGCTCATCGTAGCAATAGGGATAGGCGCAATGCTGACAGTGCAGTAAATCTCGATCATTCGTCCGTACAGGATGACTGTAATCAGGATGGACATGATCTTGAGGCACAGGCTGATGACCAGAGTTTCAATAGCAAGGCCGAGCAGTTCACCAACACCCATTGCTTCCATACTCGTTCGCATGGTGTCCAGCGTCGAGGCAATGTCAATGTTTGTGGTGCCGTGAATGACTCCGGCTGCGCCCGCAACCACGGTCTGTCCGATGTCGAATACTGCCATCACGATGTCAAAGGTATTGGTCACGAGGTAGATTGCAACAGCCGCCTTGAAGAACCACTTGAAGAACATCCAAGTGTCCATGTCGTGCATATTGTTTTTCTCCGTGATCATGGAGATCAGCTCGTAACACAAAACGAAGGTGATAATGATACCGGCGATGGGGACTATCACGCTTTCGGATAGTCCCCGGATCATCGAATAGATGCTGCCGTTCCATGTAGAAGGGGTTCTTCCGACCTCTCTGGCGATGGTTCCAACCTTTTCATTGACATCGGTGAACATATTGGTCAGGTTGCTTTCGATCATGCCGATGAGCATTTCCTTGATGGCTTCTGTGATTTTTTCTAAGATACTGCCCAATATTTCACCACCTTTCGGTTAAGCTGGGCTTGCTGGATTAGAACAAACCGGACAGAAGAGGGATCAGCGTAGTGCCGATGAGAACCACACCGCCACCGGCCATGAGCTGCTTGATGCCCTGAGA
>UMAU01044883.1_pt1 | contig 32020 bp, 32 predicted proteins | sample 1963791 | NCBI WGS metagenome assembly UMAU01 (sample SAMEA4835924, study PRJEB28245) | human gut metagenome | biome: gut microbiome; material: fecal sample | place: Denmark | collected 2008
TATAATTTTCACAGGACTCGAAAAAATGCCTCAAAATCCAAAACTTTTTCAAAATTTTGAAAAAATTTTTAGGGTTTTAATAGTATGGTAAAATTTTAAAATAACTATACATAAAATTGCAATAATAATGTTTTAAAGTGCAAAAATTGCACCTTAGAGGAACAAAAAATTATAAATATATTAAAAGTAAATCCAACAGCAAGCCAAGAAAAAATTGCAAGACAAATTAATAAATCTGTAAGAACCGTCAAAACATATATGGCAGAAATGAAAGAAAAAGGATTAATAGAAAGAAAAAATGACAATAAAAAGTGTGAAAAATGACATAAAAAAGTCAAATTTCACACTTTTTCCAATTGTACCACAAATTTGCAAAAATGTTGCACAATTGGAATTTTACATCTATGCTTCAAATTATTGAAATTGTAGCACAATTGTAAAATGATTATTTATCAAAACATCCCATAGCTATTTGAAAATAATACACAACCCCATTCCTATTATCAAGCTGAGACTGAACAAACAGCCTATTATTCTTAGAAACATTACGCAAAATCCTCTCGCAAAACTTATCAAAATTCAAACCATGCTTATAATCCTCATCAGAAATCTGACAAAGCAAAGTATCCTTTCTAAACGCCAACAATTCCTTTAAAATATCATCATTGTTAACCTCTCTAAAATCAACCATATTTAAAACCTCATATATATATAATCTCATTTAAAACAATTTCTTCAGCCATATTTTTTTTATTATTCATAGCCTGAACCCACTCAATTTGATGATGCTTCTTCAACAACTCATTAACATTTCCATCTTCTGCAAAGCCTTTTATAAGTAAATTAACCTTATTACTAGCATCACTACATATATCTAGTAAATACTGTTTCAAAGTACTACTAATAAGTAATTCAGTATAAAAAGAAATATCAAAATTTTTTAAATAGTTTAACCGTAATCTTCCATACTTTCCAATATGCCCATTAGGCTGTTTAGGCAAACAAAAATCAGAAATAAAATAAGTTTCTTCTCTATGATAAGTAATCTTATTATTCATATCAAAACTTCCAAAATAAAATTTAGGTTTCCCATTCTAAATTTACAATAAAAAACACAAACTAAATTCGCAATAAAAACTATAAACAAATTTTGCAATAAAAAATCACAAAACATATCTAAAATCTGTCAAAAACAATTGGGGAAAAGTTTTGGAAAAAAACATCCAAAAAGTTCAAAAAAATGCACAAATGTTCTAAAGAACATTTCCAAAATTTTTATTGAAATATCAGCTAAAACCCGTGATTTCACTAAATTACATAAATGTTTCAAGCACATCTCATAACCCGAAGTTCATAATCACAATATCAAAGAATTAGAAAAATATTATCACAATAAATATATAAATTTGTAAATAAAAATAATCAAATAAAAATAAAAAAATGAATCAAATGGTATTTTCAAAAAATGTAGTTTCAATGGCTGAGCGTGGTTAGTGTAAAATATTTGTAGGCAAAAATAAAAATTTTGTCTACATTTTTTAATTTAATATTGAAAAAACATGGTTAATCCAATACAATGTAATCGCAAAAAAACAACGAAAGGATTGATAACCATGTTTGAAGAAATTATAGCAAGTAAAGAAGTAAAATTCAATGACTTAGAGAAAAAAGTTTATAAATTTGTGTGACTAGTAAATGAAAATGTCTCAAAAATTGAAGTTATTAATTTAACTTCTTTTTTTGTATTTGTAAATAAAAATGTCTTATAATTTCTTCTAAGAATGGAGGTGAAAAAATAATAATGACTGATTTAAATAAACGAGAAACAGAAAAACTAATTACAACAAAAAAAGTGCTTGTTGGCGAATATACAAAGAAAGAAGCTTCAACTTTTCTAGGATTAACTATTAGGTAAGTAGATCGATTACTTAATGAATTAAAAGATGAGGGAGAAAAAGGATTTGTCCATAAAAATCGAGGAAAAGAAAGTAAAAGAAAAATCTCAGATGAAATAAAAAAGAAGTTGTTGATTTATATATTACAGAATATTTTGATTACAATTTTACACATTTTTTTGAGGAGATTCAGGAAAAATATAATCTTTCATATAAGACAATAGATAATATTCTTACAGAAGCAGATATTATTTCTCCCGAAGCCCAACATAAAACAATTAAATTATATAATGCCAATATGAAAAAAGCAATACATCAAAAGAAAGCAACTGAAAATCAAGTAGAAATATTTAAAAAAAGGCAAGAAGCAGAAAAGCAAAAGCATATTCCAAAGAAAATAAAAAAGATAAAAGAGGGACATTTTCGATAAACAATGTTAAGTCAAAAAGTAGTCTAAACACAACACAATTTGGAAGAATTTGTGAAAAATTGGAAATACATCTTTCTTCAAGTAGTGACCCATTATTTAAGCCAAATGTTGAAAGAGAAAATAAAACTTTTAAAGGTCGTTTAATAGCTGAATTGAGACATGAAAATATTATAGATGATGAAAGTGCTAACAAATATCCAAATGAAGTATTTATTCCTAAAATAAATTCAAAATTTGCATATGAAATAGATTTTGAAAGAAATGATATGAGAGAAAATACATATGGTTTTGAGGAGTTAAATATTATTATTTCAGAACGATATTCAAGAAAGATAGATAATTCTTCATCTATAAAATATAAAAGCAAGTATTATATACCAGTAGATATTGAAACTGGCGAAATAATGAGTTTTGAACAAAATACAATCGGTATAATTATAATTGCTTATGATAATAGTTATTGGTGTAATATTGACGAAACAATATATAAACTATAAAAGCACTCGAAAAGAAGATATATCAAAAGACAACTAAATCACAAGAAGAAATAAATCAAAAGCACATAAGCCTGCTCCAAATCATCCATGGAGAAAATATAGAAAAAGCTAGTATTATGCTAGCTTTTTCATAAGACATTTTTATTTACAAATAACTAAATCTTAAAATTTTATATATATTTTTTAAGACATTTTTATTTACTAGTCACATTAATTGGTATTTATTATAGTTAAATTATTGTTTAACAAAATATTTTGTGATAAAATTAAAATGGATTAGTATAAAAAAATATAGAAGATAATTTAGTAAAAAGGTGAGACAATGGATAAAGAATATAAAGATTTATGTCAAGTATTTACACCAGATCAAAATGTTATAGAATTATTGGATTGGGGTAATTATAAGCAAAATTTATATGGTAAAAAAATAATTGAAAATTCATGTGGAAATGGACAAATCTTAAAAGAGGTAGTTAAAAGATATATTGAAGATTCAATTAAAAATAATAAAAAAAATAAAGAGATAAAAAGTGGATTAGAAAATCATATTTATGGAATAGAATATGATCCTGAGAAATATAATGAGTGTATACATAATTTAGATAAAATAGTAAAAGAATACGGATTAAAAAATATTAATTGGAAAAATATAAAACAAAAAGATACATTAACAAATATTGAAAAAAATAAATTCGATTATGTTGTAGGAAATCCACCGTATATCAAGTATAAATCTCTTTCAATAGAAGATAGAGAATATATAAAGAATAAATTTAGTACTTGTAAGAATGGTAAGTTTGATTATTGTTATGCCTTTATTGAAGCAAGCATGATGATGTTAAATGATAAAGGAACAATGGCTTATTTAATTCCTAGTAGTATTTTTAAAAATGTTTTTGCCCAGAACTTAAGAAATTTTATAAAACCACATATATTAAAAATTTATGATTATACAACAGCTAAATTATTTAATAAAGAAACAAACGATATAAAGAAGAATAGATTAACTTCATCTATTATAATGATTTTAAAAAAGAATAGCAACCAAAATTATATAGAATATATTGATGTAATGAAAAATACAAACATAAAAATAGAAAAAAATAATTTAAAGGATAAATGGATTTTTAAAGAAAAAGTTATGTGTGAGGAAAAAAAGAGACGATTTGGAGATTATTTTTCAGCAGCAAATACAATTGCAACTTTATATAATAATGCGTATATTATAAAAGAATATACTGAAGATGAAAAATATATTTATCCATTAATAGGTGGTAAAATTGAAAAAAAAGTACTAAAAGATACAATAAGTCCTAAAACTTTCAATAGAGATAAAATAGAAAAAATAATATTTCCATATTATTATTGGAAAAATGAATTAAAAAGATATAGCGAAGAAGAGTTTGAGAGAAAATTTCCCAATACATGTAAGTATTTAAAAGGATTTGAAAAATGGTTACAAGGAAGAAAATCAGATAAAAATGCGGAATGGTTTGAATATGGGAGGAGCCAGGCATTAAAGAATAGCAACCAAGAGAAAATATTATTATCAACAGTTATAACCAATAAAGTAAATACTAAAATATTATCTGCAGATAATATCCCATATTCAGGAATATATATAACTAGAAAATGTAAAAAAGATTTGAAATATGCAGATAAGATATTAAATAGCAAAGATTTTTATGAATATTTATGTTCTAAAGGAATAAATGCGAGTGGAAACTCTATAAGAATAACAGCAAGGGATATCAATGAATATATGTTTTAATAGGAGGAGTAAAATGAGTAAAAAGATACCATTTAATGTAAATGCTTATACAGCACGACTAATAGGTAGAGAAAATGTTTCAACACTAGATGGTGCCATATTAGAATTAGTAAAAAATACATATGATGCTGATGCAGCAAAATGCATTTTGTATTATGAAGATACAACCAGAACATTATATTTAATGGATAATGGAAGTGGAATGACCGAAGAGATTATAGAGAAAAATTGGATGACTATTGGAAATTCATCAAAATATAAAAAATTTATAACAAACACTGGTAGAATTCAAACTGGGGCTAAAGGAATAGGAAGGTTTGCATTAGATAGAATTGGTGATGTTTGTGTGATGTATACGAAAAACAATTCTTTTGACGATATAATTGAATGGAAAGTTGATTGGAGAGATTTTAATAGAGAAGATAAATTAACAGATATAACTGCTGAAATCAATTATAAGTCAGATAAAGATTTAAGTAGTGTAATTACAAGCATAAAAAATAATGATGTTATAAAATTAGTTAAAGAGAATTTTGTAAATACAGGTACGATATTTAAAATTGAAAATCTAAGGGAAGAATGGAATCTTGATTTAGTAAATAACATAAAACAAAGTTTGGCATCATTATTACCACCAGATATAGAAAATGAATTTGCAATTTATTTTTTTAAAGAAAAAGATATTATTAAAGATGCTTTTGTTAATTCAAAAGGAGTTGACACATATGATTATAGAATACAATTTCAATCTAAAGAAAATAAAGTTGAGATAATCATAGATAGAAATGAATTTGATTTTGGTGATAAGTTAGATGAAATTATAAAAGATACAAAATTTACAGAAAAAGATAGAAATTACTTCTTAGGGGATAGTATTTATATTAATAAAAGCATAAGCGAATTAGTAAGCGAGGATATAGAAAAAGATATAGGAGATTTTGATGGTAAACTCTATTTTAATAAAATAAGGTTACCTAAAGAGGAGAAGGAAAAATATTATTATAAGGATATTACAGGTAGAAAAAATTATTCAGAAATATTTGGAGGAATAAAGATATATAGAGACAATTTTAGAGTAAGACCATATGGAGAATCAAAATCATCAAGCTACGACTGGTTATTATTAGGTAATAGGAAAGCAAAGTCACCGGCAGCTATCAGTCATCCTAGTGGAAAATGGCGAGTTGGAGCTGAACAAATATGTGGAGTTATAAATATTTCAAGGATGAATATAAATTTGCCAGATCAATCTAATAGACAAGGAATTTTAGAAACGAAACAATTTAATGGGCTAAAAATGATAATACTGGCAATTATTAATGAATTTGAAAGAGATAGACAATATGTTGGAAGAATACTAAATTCTTATTATGAAGAAAAACATCCAAAGGAAACCATTGAGCAAGAGGTAGAGGAAAAAGCAAAAAAAGAGCAAGATGCCAATAATAGAAAATCACAATTAGCAGATAGTAGCACAATGATTTCTGCATCAAAAGTAAAAGTGGCAATGGAACAAGACAAGAAAAAAATAGAAGCACTGGAAACAGAAAATTGTATGTTAAGAAATTTAGCAACTACGGGAATTGTTACAAATCAATATATACATGAAACAAAAGGAAATGTTAATAGTATAGGATTAAATATAACAACTGCAAAAGATGCATTAATTTTTAAACATGATATTGATAGAGCAATAGTAAACTTAGAAAAAGCACAAAAATGTCTAGAGAATTTAAATTCATGGTTTGATGTTACAATAGATTCTATAAAAAGAGATAAAAGAAACATGAAACTTACAGATATTAATGTACTTATGAATAACCAAATAGAAAAGTGGAAAATTGTTTTAGATAATCAAAATATAAATATACAATTGGATGCAGAGGAAATAGAGCCATTTAAATGTTTTCCATATGAAATTGAAAGCATAATTAGTAATCTAATAGCAAATAGTGTAAGTGCTTTTAGAGGTATAAAAGAAAAGAAAATACATATAATAATAACAAAAACGGATAATGGCTTTAAAATTATATACAAAGATACTGGAAAAGGTTTATCAGAAAAGTATAAAAATGATCCTAATAAAATATTAGAAGCTTTCGAAACCGATAAAATGAATGGATTAAATGAAATAATAGGTACAGGAATGGGAATGTGGATTATAGATACTATTGTAAAACGTTATTATGGAATAATAGATTTAGAACAGAATAAAAGTATGAAGTCCGGATTTAAAATTGAAATAAGTTTAACTGGAAATATGAGGAAATAGAGGTGAATTTATAATTGTGTAGAGTGGGATTGATTGATGACGTTAATGAAGAATATGAAAATTATAGATATCGTTTGGAATTAAGAGACATAGAGTTGTTATATATGGATTATAAAAGTTCATATAATGAAATACTATGTTGGATATTAGATAATAGAATAGAAGTGCTTTTAATAGATTATAAACTAGATTTATTATATGATTTTAATGGCTCAAAGCTATTCCAATTTATAAATAATAAAATACCTGATTTGCAGTGTATATTATTTACATCTAATCCAGAAGATGATGATTTGGTCATTAAGATGCTAAAAGTAGATAAAAATGTATTTAATTCAGATGGTAAATTTAATGAGTTTGTTGATATACTAAAACAAGCTTCAAAAGTCTTTAATAATAGACAAAAAGAGACTGTAAATGATTATAGAAAATTACTTGAAAAGAAAGAAAAAGAAAGCATTTCACCAGAAGAAGAAAGAAATTTTTTTGATTTATATAATAGATTAATTTCTTATGGGATTATTGAAAAAATACCGGAAAAATTACTTGAATCAGATTTTGAAAAAGCGGTAGATGATTTAATAAAAGATGTAGAGGATTATGTAAGAAAAGAAGGAAAAAATGGATAATAAAATACATGATATAAAAATAGTAAGAAGAAAAAAATATGAAACAAGAAATAACTATAGTGAATATAAAGAAATATTAGTAGAGGATTTTCATGGAGTATGTGGATACTGCGGAAAGAAAATGGAACATCTACTTGATAAGTATCAAATAGATCATTTTGCACCAAAGAGTAAATTTAAAGATTTAGAAAACGAATATTCAAATTTAGTCTTAGCTTGTCCTAATTGTAATAGATTAAAATCAGATAAATGGATTGGAGAAGATAGTACTGTGTCAAATGATGGGAAGAAAGGCTTTGTAGATCCTGCTACCGATGAATACAATAAACATTTAGCACGTGATGAGCAAGGAAATATAATTTGGAAAACAGAAGTAGGAAAATATATGTACATGGTTTTTAAATTTGATATAAGACCCAATAGATTGTTTTGGAAACTTGATAAATTAATTAAACTAAAAGATAAATTATCAGAAGATAACACAATAGAAGGAATAAAAAAATTTAAAGAAATCCAATTATACATAGATAAATTACAACGATTATTGAAATATGAAAAAAATGAATAGAAAAAGCCCAATAGGGCTTTTTTCTATACTAATTTAATCTCCTCCATCACAAACTCATCAATCATTTGCTGAATCATATTCAAATACCTAACCTGCTCAACAAAACTCTCATTCTCAGAAGGAGCGGGAAACCATTCCCTAAGTTCAAACTCAACCAAATTAGCATAACCCTTCAAATGATATTCAAACTTCAACAAATAATCCATAACAGAACCATCCATAACCAAACGAGAAAACCTAAAAGGCTTATGCTCCTCCAAATATTTCTTAGCCCAAACACCATATTTACCTAGTTTCAATTTTACCACCACCCAAACTCATAATAACCAAATTCAAGCAATCACCAAAACCAGCCCTATAATATTTATCATTCCAATAACCGATATAATCAAGATAATTCTCATCAAGCTTGTCCAATTGCTTTTGAACATACTTCTTATTACAACTTGCAACATTTTTCAAAATATTATCACAATGTTTATCAAACTCAATCAAATGTCCTTTATCTTCTTCAGTAAGTCTGCTCAAACATTCATCTCTAAAAATTATCCATTCTTTCATCAAATCATTAACTTTATTATCTAAATCCATAAAAATTATTCCTTTCAAAATTTAATTAAAAATATAAAATAGTCATAAAAATTTATTAAAAAACTAATCAAAATCATAAAAAATAAATTTAAGTACTACTTAAAATAAAATGCAATTAGTAGAAATTCCATAAAACTTTCCAATAAAAGTCAAGCGAAACCTAAAATCTCCCAATAAAAATTGGGGTGAAATTGGGGATCAAATTTTCAAAATCACCCCAATTTTAACCAAATCACACACAAAACGAAAATCCAGCAAAGCACTAATATCACTAGCATACAATACAATTCAACATATCTAATAAAATACGTTATGCAACCCTCATAACCCGAAGTTCATAATCACAGCATCAAAGAATTAGAAAAAAGATTATCACAATAAATATATAAATTTGTAAATAAAAATAAAACAATGAATCAAATGGTATTTTCAAAATATGTAGTTTCAATGGTTGGGATAAAATGTTTGTTATTTTATTGTTAAAAATCGGATTTTATGATATAAGATATAATAAATTATAAAAGTAATAATTAATGGGGGCAATTATTATGAACAAAAAGGAACTAATATATGAAGGTATAAAAACAGCTTTTATAGATTATAATAACCAATCAAATGTTGCATTTAAGCCACAATTTATATCAAACGATTATAAAGAAGGAAGAAAAGTAATATCAAGTTTGGAAGATGAATTATTAAAATGTGATAAATTTGATATAAGTGTTGCGTTCATAACAGATGGCGGGATAGAGCCTTTATTACAAACACTAAAAATTTTAGAAATGAGAGGAATAGAAGGAAGAATTTTAACAACAGATTATCTAGAATTTAGTGATCCAAAAGCTTTAAGAAAATTAGCCAGTTTTAAGAATATTGAATTAAAAATGTTTATGTCTGAAGAGGCAGGAGAAGGGTTTCACACTAAAGGATATATGTTTAAAAATAATGATATATATAAAATTATTATTGGTAGTTCTAATATGACTCAGAAGGCTCTATCTGTTAATAGAGAATGGAATACAAAGATAGTTTCTACAGAGCAAGGCGAATATGCTAAAGAAATTTTAAATGAATTTGAAAGATTATGGAATTCAAAATATAGTTTGAATTACGAACAATTTATTGAAACGTACGAATTAAATTATAAGTTGATAAAAGAACAAAGAAAGATTGCAAGTGCAAAAAAGATTTCTTCTTTGGAAGAATACAAATTACAACCTAACGCAATGCAAATTTCATTTATAAATAATTTAAATAAAATTTTAGAAAAGGGAGAAAAAAGAGCTTTATTAATTTCAGCAACTGGAACGGGAAAAACTTATGCTTCCGCATTTGCACTTAGGGAAAACAAACCGCGAAGAGCATTGTTTTTAGTTCATAGGGAACAAATTGCTAAACAAGCAATAGAAAGCTATAAAAAAATATTTGGAGAGACAAAAACATTTGGATTATTATCTGGGAACTCAAAAGGGTTTGAGGCAGACTTTTTATTTTCAACAATGCAAATGATGAGTAAAGAAGATATTTTTAAAAAATTTAAAGAAGATGAATTTGACATTATTGTTATAGATGAAGCTCATAGAATTGGAGCAAGTAGTTATCAAAAAATAATTCAATATTTTAAACCAAAATTATTGTTAGGAATGACTGCTTCGCCAGAAAGAACTGATGGATATGATGTATATAAAGAATTTAATTATAACATTGCTTGCGAAATAAGATTAAAGCAAGCGCTAGAAGAAAATTTTTTATGTCCATTTCACTATTTTGGAATAACAGATATTGAATTTAATGGTAAAACGATAGATGAAAATACAGAATTAAGTGATTTTTCAAAATTAACATGTGATGAAAGGGTTAATTATATAATAAAACAAATTGAGTTTTATGGTCATTCAGGAACTACAACTAATGGATTGATTTTTTGTAGTTCAAAAAGAGAAGCTCTAGCATTAAGCGATAAATTTAATGACAGAGGATATTTTACAGTAGTTCTTACTGGAGAAGATTCACAAGAAAAAAGAGAAGAAGCAATTAATAGATTAACTTCAAAAAACATTGAAGAAAAAATAGATTATATTTTTACAGTGGATATTTTTAACGAGGGAGTGGATATTCCTGAAATAAATCAAGTTATTATGCTAAGACCAACAGAATCTCCAATAGTATTTGTACAGCAATTAGGAAGAGGATTAAGAAAAGCAATAGATAAAGAATATGTAGTTATATTGGATTTTATAGGAAACTATAAAAATAATTTTATGATTCCAATTGCTTTATCGGGAGATAGAAGTTACAACAAAGATAATATACGTAGATATGTATTAGAAGGAGAAAGAATTATTCCGGGCTCTTCAACGATTCATTTTGATGAGATATCTAAGAAAAGAATTTTCGAAGCAATAGACCATGCTGATTTTACAGATATAAAATTAATTAAAGAAAATTATAACAATTTGAAAAGAAAATTAGGACGTATTCCATCATTATTAGATTTTGATAAATATGGAGAAATGGATGTTTTTAGAATATTTGATAATAAAAGTTTGGGTTCATATTATAAATTTTTAGTTAAATATGAAAAAAATTTTAAAATTCGTTTAAATATGAATGAAGAAAAAATGATTGAATTTATATCAAAAAAAATTGCAAATGGTAAACGAATACATGAATTGGAATTATTAAATATTTTGAATAATGAAAGTGATAATTTACTTGAAAAATTACAGAAAAAAATAAATGTTAAGTATGGATTTTATCTTGATGAGCAAACAAAAAAAAGTATTGTAAATGTATTAACAAATAACTTTGCTTCCGGATCTGGTAAAAAAACTTATAAAGAATGTATTTTTATTGAAGAAAATGATAATGATTATAGAATTTCAAAAAAATTTGATGAAATGCTAAAAAATAAAGATTTTAAAAATATGTTTAATGAATTGATACAATTTGGAATTAGTAGATATAAGCAAAATTATAGTGAAAAATATAAAGATACGCAATTTACAATATATCAAAAATATACATATGAAGATGTATGTAGATTGCTAAATTGGAAAAATAATGAAGTACCTTTAAATATAGGTGGATATAAGTATGACAGAGATACTAAAACATTTCCTGTATTTATTAATTATGATAAAAACGAAGAAATAAATGATACTATTAAATATGAAGATCATTTCGAAAATAGTAATAAATTAATTGCAATATCAAAAAGCGGAAGAACAATTTTATCAGAAGATGTTCAAAACTTTATTAATGCAAAAGAAAGAGGGATAAAGGTAGAGCTATTTGTAAGAAAAAATAAAGATGATAAAATTTCAAAGGAATTTTATTATTTAGGTAGAATGAACGCTACAGGTAATGTTAAAGAATTTATCATGCCAAATACTAATAAAACTGCAGTTGAAATAGAATGGATACTTGAAACACCAGTAAGAGAGGATATATATGAATATATAATAAATGGTTAGTGGAGGAAAATATTATGAAGAATGTAAAAGTTGTTGCAGCAATTATATTAGATAATAATAAAATTTTTGCTACACAAAGAGGATATGGAGAATTTAAAGATGGATGGGAATTTCCAGGTGGAAAAATAGAAGAAGGTGAAACACCAGAAGAAGCATTAGTTAGGGAAATTAGTGAAGAGCTGGATACTAAAATAAGAGTTGATGAAAAGGTAGAAACAGTTGAGTATGATTATCCAACTTTCCATCTTTCGATGGATTGTTTTATATGTAATATTATAGAAGGAGATTTAATATTAAAAGAACATGAAGCTTCTAAATGGCTTTCAAAAGATGAATTATATAGTGTAGACTGGTTACCTGCAGACAAAGTGTTGATCGAAAAATTAAAAGAATATATAAATTAATGTTGAAAAAAATTAAAAAAAGGAGAATCACAACATGATAATCTACTCTCCCGAAGAGGGAATAATAAAGCCATACGGTATAAAAAAACTAGACGGAACAAAAGACGTAAACTTCAAATTACCACACATAGCAATAGGAATATTTTCAATACATCTACTAAACGACATAGTAGAAAAATTCGAATGTCACAAAGTAGGAAAAATCACATGTGCAAATTGTGAACGTCTAGTCTATATAGTAAAATATAAAGACATAAAAATAACATTATTTCTAGCAGGAGTAAGCGGACCATGGATAACAGCAGATATTGAAGAGCTATCTGTTAATGGTATAGATACATTTATTATATTCGGAAATTGCGGAGTACTAAAAAAGAATATAGAAGATTGTGCAATAATAATTCCAAACAAAGCATTTAGAGATGAAGGAATAAGCTATCATTATTTACCAGATTCTGAATCAATTGAATTAAATAAAGAATATACACAATTATTTAAAGAAGTTCTAAGTGAAAACGAGTATGATTATATAGAAGGAGCAACATGGACAACAGATGGATTTTATAGAGAAACAAGATCAAAGATGGAATTGTTTCAGGGAAAAGGTGCTGTTTGTGTTGAAATGGAAGGCGCATGTATCGCCGCAGTTTGTGAGTATAAAAAATTAGATTACTTTACATTTTATTATGCAGGAGATAATCTAGATGCTGTAGAGTGGGATAAAAGAAGTCTTAGTCCATTAGTTAATTTTGAAAAGAAAACACGAATGCCATTTTTAGCATTTGAATTAGCATATAAAATTGAAAAAAATATACAAAAAAAAATTATATAAAACAATTGCACAAAAATAAAATATATGTTACATTAAAATCAAGCAAAAAACAAAATCCGACAAAAAGTCAAAAAAAATAAAGGAGGAACAACACATGTTTTGTACAAATTGTGGAAAAGAAATACCAGATTCAAGTCAATTCTGTGAATACTGCGGAAAATCAACACAAAGTAAACCGCAATCAACTAAAAACATACAAGTAACAATACAAAGAAGAAAAAGATTTACAGGCTGTGCAATACCAATGTCAGTATTTATAGACAACCAAAAAGTAGCAAAGCTAAAAAATGGAGAATCAACACAAATAGAAGTACCAGCAGGAAAGCACCAAGTTATAGTAGAATTTTGGAATGGAGTAAGTAAAACAGAAGTAGATTTTTCAGAAAAATATTCAAAAATGTATTTAGAAATAGGAATAAAAATGGGATTAGTTACTTCAAAAGCTGTAATTACACAAATAAAAGGTGAATAATATAATAAATAGCCTAATAAAAATAAAATATAAAAGGAGATAAAAAATGGGAAAATTTTGTAAATATTGTGGAAGTGAATTAAATGATGGGACTAAATTTTGTCCAAAATGTGGGGCAAAAATAGAAGAAATAATAGAAAATAATGATCCAATAAAAACAGTTGAAAATGGATTAAATAATAATCCAGTAAACAATAATCAAACAAATGAAAATAAAAGAGATGATGTAACTGGAGAAACAAAAACAAATCCAGCAGCAGTAGCATCACTTGTATGTTCATTAGTAGGTTTAATAATAGCAGGTTTGCCATTAGGAATTGTTGCTATATGTTTAAGTGTAGCTGCTAAAAAACATATTAAAGTATTTCCTAATGAAAAAGGAAGTGGCATGGCAACAGCAGGTCTTGTAATTGGAATTATAGATGTTGTATTTACTTCTATATGGACAATAATAAGAACAGCAAATCTTTTTTAGTAAAAATAAAAAAGCACAAAACAAAAAGCATTGGAAGAACCAATGCTTTTTTCAGTTATAAAATTCATTATTCTTTTGATTGGGCTATGAATTACTTTCTAGAATCATCAATATGATTAAAAAGATTATCAATCTCCGAATCAGAAAGGATGCCCTGTTTCGTTAATGCATCAGCCAATGCGGTAAGATATACTTTATGTTCATTCAAAACTGATCTCGCATAATTTCTAGCCTCAATGAGGAATGCATCAATGCTTTCAGTAACAATTTTCTTAGTTTCTTCTGTTGTCAAATTTGTGTCAGTGATAGCTCGTACTTGACTGAACTTTTCCGAAAGTGCATATTTTGTCACAACACTGTATGCAATATTGTTTGCAGATTCAAGGTCACTTGACGCACCAGCAGAAAGTTCATTAGAATACATTTCTTCAGCAATTCTACCAGCTAACTTACTTGCAATAAGCTGAATGTAATATCTTCGATTTAGAGATGGTGTTATTGAACGATCAATTTCGAAGACATTAATTCCAAGGTAATCATCAGCAGGCATAATTGAAACTGCCAATACCTTTTGATTTGTGAGTTCATCTGCAAACTTGTGAAGAATGTAATGACCAGCCTCATGGTAAGCAGTAGACATTTTAAACTCATCAGACATCGATTCAAATTGCTTAGTGTTTATAGCAAAATTTGAAAGCACATGCTTTTTTTGAACTTTCTTCTTACCATCAATCTTGGCAGAAACCATTGCTTTGTCAACTAAATCCAGAGTCCTATCGGGATTGCACGTTTCGAAGTTGAAACATGCAGCATTAAGCATAATGTAGTTTAACATATGTGTAGAAATAGACACACCATGATAATCTTGCAAATACTTAACCTGGTTGCGTATCATCGGCAATACTTCATTTGAGGATGGTTCCTTGACATATAGCTTTTCAAATCTACGCTTCAATGCTCCATCAGTAGAAAAATACTTTTCGTATTCTGCTGAGGTTGTTGCACCAATTACACGAGTTGTGCCTCGTGCAAGAAGTGGCTTCAAAGCATTAGCTAAATCCAAACTGCTATCTGCACATGATCCAGCACCTAAAAGCAAATGTACTTCATCAATAAAAAGTATGCACTTAGGATTGCTTTCCAAAAAGTTAATAAGAATCGTGAAACGTTCTTCGGCCATACCTCTGTATTTTGTTCCTGCAATAAGTGCGTTTACATCAAGAGATACAATAATACAATCTTTTAAGTCATCAACGCAATTTCCTGTAACAATCTGCCAGGCAAGTTTTTCAACTAATGCAGTTTTTCCAACACCTGGCTCTCCAACCAGAATTACATTGCGTTTGTTTGCCTTAAGGAGAATCTGAACCATTTTTTTGGTTTCATCATCTCTTCCGCAAATTTTGCAGACTTTATCAGACTTTGAGAACTTGGAGTTCATATCGGTTAAAAATGAATTCAAGCTTTGTGTAATAACAGATTGACTATCTGTATCAGAAAAACCATCAAAATCTGGAATAAAGTAAGACATAGTATTAATGAAATCTTCACTAAACAGTTCTGACCAAGCTATTACAACACAATCATTAAAAATAGTATCACATTCATATGAGTCATGAGCGATTTCTTTTGCAGTAGCAAGCAAATCCAATATAGTTTGATCAAGAGTCAAATACTCATTTGAAATAGATAAGTAGTTGACCTTACCATATGTGATTGGGTTTTCATTAAGATCGCTTATGATATAATCATAGATGTCGTCCTGAGTAATGTCAGTATTGTCATGAATGTATACATTGGGCGAAGATCCTGGAGTTGCAATTAATGAAAGCAAAAAAATTTTCCGTGGAATAAAATCCAATTTTAAACGGCAAGAGATTTCTTTTGCTAACATAAAAGCTTGCAAAACACAAGAATCAATTTTTAAAAAGTTCATATAAAACCTCCTAAAATTAAGTCAAAGTTTGCATCTTGGCGTATGATATACATAATATATATGCATTTATGCGATTTGTCAATAAAATACGATAAATATATACTTTTTTGTTGTTATAAATATAGTAAAATGATATAATTCAGGCAAAGGAGTGAGTAAAAATGAAACATGAAAAATCTTGTGGATGTATTATAATCGAAGATAAAAAAGTATTATTAATAAAACAAACAAATGGAATCTGGGGATTTCCAAAAGGACATGTAGAAAAAAATGAAACAGAGCTACAAACAGCAGAAAGAGAAGTAAAAGAAGAAACAAATATCGATGTAAAAATAGATGAAACAAAAAGATATACAATGAATTATATAACAGATAGAGGAGCAAGCAAGGAAGTAGTGTTATTTTTAGCCCAAAAAATTGGAGGAAATTTATCAAGACAAGAAAGTGAAATTTCACAAATAGAATGGTTATGTTTTGATGATGCTATAAGTAGATTGAGCTATAAAAACACAAAAGATTTATTTAAAAAAGTTGTAAGCCAATTATAAAGAATGAAAACTCAAGTGAATATGTCCTTGAGTTTTATTTTTTGTCTTATTGATGGAAAGAGCGAAAAATGTTGAGAAACTTTTTGTGTCAAAAAGAACCGTCCCCATTGACACAAAAAAGCATTAACACTGACATAATTCAAAACCACTAGCATATATATTAATAAATAATATACAAAGGAGGATAAGCTATGTGGCATACTTTAGATTTGACGGAGGTTGTTAGAAAGCTGAGGTCAAATATTAATTATGGAATTACGAATGAAGAGGCAAAGATAAGGCTGGAAAAATATGGAAAAAATAAAATTGAAGGAAAGAAAAAGGAAAGTTTTTTTATAAAATTTATTAAACAATTTAATGACATAATGATAATAATACTAATAATTTCAGCACTAGTTTCAGCTATTGTTACTAAAATTGAAGGAGCTGGTGATTATTTAGATTCAATAATTATAATTAGTATAGTTGTATTAAATGCGTTAATGGGGGCTCTTCAAGAGTCTAAAGCTGAAAAATCTATTGAAGCACTAAAGCAAATGTCTACACCAGTTGTAAAAGTAAAAAGAGAAGGCAGTATTTTAAGTATACCAAGTGAAGAAGTGGTTATAGGTGATGTAGTTTTATTAGAAGCGGGAAATTATGTACCAGCAGATTGTAGAATTATAAAGTCATATAATTTAAAAATAGAAGAGTCAAGTTTAACAGGCGAAAATGTTCCTATTTTAAAAGATGAAAATGTAAAATTAAAACAAGATTGCAATATAGGTGATATGCTAAATATGGCATTTGGAACTACAATAATAACAAATGGAAATGCTGAAGCAATAGTAACAGAAACTGGAATGGAAACCAAAGTTGGAAAAATTGCAAAAATGATTATTAGTGATGAATCTCCAGAAACTCCAATACAAAAAAAGTTGGGCCAAGTTGGAAAAACATTAGGAATTGGTTGTTTAATAATATGTGCAATTATATTTATTATAGGAATATTAAAAAAGATTCCTGCATTAGAAATGTTTATGACATCCGTAGGTCTTGCAGTAGCTGCTATACCAGAAGGACTACCTGCAATTGTAACTATAGTTTTGTCAATTGGTGTAACAAAACTTGCAAAACACAATAGTATTATACGAAAACTTCCAGCTGTAGAAACACTTGGAAGCAGTAGTGTAATATGTACTGATAAAACAGGAACTTTAACCAAAAATGAAATGAATGTTGTTACATATGAAGATTCAAATGGAAAGGCAATTGATTATATATTAGAGCTTGGAACAATGTGTACAGATGTGCAAGTACAAAATAATGGAAAAGTACTTGGAGATCCAACAGAAGTTGCTATTGTTGAAAAAGCAATTAATATAAATAAAAATCGAAATGAATTATATGCAAAATACCCAAAGGTAAATGAAATTCCATTTGATTCTAATCGAAAATTGATGACTACAATTCATAATATAAATGGAAAATATAGAGCAATAACAAAAGGTGCTCCAGATGTATTGTTAGATAGATGTACAAGGTTTTATAATAATGGAAATATATCTGACTTAAGTTTTTCAAAAAGAAATAGTTTGAAAAAAAGAAATGAAGATTTAGCTAATAGAGCATTAAGAATAATTGCTGTAGCATATATTGATTTAGATATATTACCTAAAAATTTAGATGATAATTTTATTGAAAATAATTTAATATTTGTTGGATTTATAGGAATGATAGATCCACCAAGAGAAGGTGTTAAAGAATCTATAAAAAGGTGTAAAGAAGCGGGAATAAAAATTGCAATGATTACAGGTGATCATGTAGCAACTGCAAAAGCAATAGCAGAAGATTTGGGAATACTGAGAAAAAATGAAATTTGTATAACAGGAAAAGAGCTAGATAAAATTTCACAAAAAGATTTAGAAAAAAATATTATGAAATATTCAGTTTTTGCAAGAGTAACACCAGAGCATAAAGTACGAATAGTAAAAGCATTTAGATCAACAGGAGCAGTTGTTGCAATGACTGGAGATGGAGTAAATGATGCACCTGCACTAAAAAATGCAGATATAGGAATTTCAATGGGACTAAATGGTACAGATGTTGCTAAAAATGCATCTGATATGATATTAGCAGATGACAATTTTTCAACAATAGTTGAAGCAATAAAATATGGAAGAAATATTTTTGATAACATAAAAAAAGCGGTTCATTTTCTAATTGCAACTAATATAGGTGAAATTGCAACAATTTTATTTGGTTTATTATTAGGTTTAAAAAGTCCATTACTTGCAATTCAATTATTATGGATAAATTTGGTAACAGATTCATTCCCAGCAATTGCGTTAGGACTAGATCCTGCAGAAAAAAATATAATGAAAAAGAAACCGCGAAATGCTAAAAAATCATTATTTGCAGATGGTTTATGGACTCAAATAATTACAGAAGGTTTAATGCTTGGAATATTAACATTACTTGCTTTTTATATAGGATATAGTAAATTTAGTTTAGAAGTGGGAAGAACAATGGCATTTGTATCACTTGGAATGCTAGAGCTAGTACATGTATTTAATATAAGAAGTGAAGGCTCTATATTTAAAATAGATTTATTTTCAAATAAATATTTAATAGGGGCGTTTATATTAGGAGCAATATTACAAATATCAGTAGTAATAATTCCAAGTTGCAGTGCAATATTTGAGGTACAGAACTTAACCAAAGAGCAATGGATGTATACTGCAATAATTTCAATAATGCCAATATTTATAATGGAATTTCAAAAATGGTTTAATTCAATTATAAGTCCTAAAAAATATTGTATAACAGATGTAAAAACGAATTTTGAAAAAACAGGAAGAGAGTATAATTAAACAAAAAGGTGCAACAAATTAATAATAAGTTGCACTTTTTTGGATACATACACATAAAAACATTATGAATAAAAAACATAACGAAAGCATAAGTATTTATGGGGTGTAAATATGATAATTTTAAGTAAAAAAAGAATAATTAGATTAATGTCATTAGTAACAATATGTTTAACAGTATGTGTTATACAAACTGCGAAAACAGATAAAAAAACTGTTCAAACAGTAACTTTACCTGTAACCAATAAGGTAATTGTAGTAGATGCTGGACACGGTGTTCCAGATGAACGGTGCAGAAAGTAGTAATGGAATAAGTGAAGCAAAAACAAATTTAAATATAGCATTAAAATTACAAACATTATTGGAACAAAGTGGAGCAACAGTAATATTAACAAGATCAGATGAAAACGCTATATATGATATTGATAGTAAAACATTAAAAGAAAAAAAGATATCAGACTTGAAAAATAGAGTAAAAATAGGAAATGAAAGTTCAGCTGATGTATTTGTTTCTATTCATTTAAATAAAATTCCACAGCAACAGTACTCTGGCTGGCAAACATTTTATAAATCTAGTGATGAAAACAGCACAAAACTTGCAAAATGCATTCAATCAAGTTTAAATGAATCAATTCAAAAAGAAAATAATAGAGCAGCAATGAAGCTAGATACTGTATATATAATGAAAAAAGTGGAAATTCCTATATCAATAGTTGAATGCGGATTTTTATCAAATCCAGAAGAAGAAAAGAACTTATTAAATGATGAGTATCAAAATAAACTAGCATGGGGAATATACACGGGAATAATTGATTACTTTAATAACTAGTAAGAAAAATGGAGAAAAAACGAGAAAAATGAAGAAAAAAAGAGCAAAAAAGGTAAAAAAATGTAAATTTATTTGGTTTTTTCTTAATAATTTGATGTCTTTTTACTAAAAAGGTATAGTTTGATTTGAAATTGTTAAAAATATATGGTATAATATTAAACAGTCGCATTGAAAAAAGGGAGTGTGAAAACTTATTTTAAGCAATAGATTAAAAAACTATACAAACGATAAAAGAAAATTAACTGCAATAATATCTATCGCTATAATGATAATATTAGCAATAATTTTAATAAAAAATAATTTCAAAATTGCCTACAAAGTTACAGTTGATGGAACAAAAGTAGGATATGTAACAGACAAAAATGATTTCACTTGTATGATAAGTAACAAAGTACTAAATCAAGACAATAAAAATATAGAGCTAGTAGTATTGAATGAAATTCCAAAATATTCAATAGCTATAGTAAACAAAAACAAAAAAACAGATGAAGAATCAATAATTAGTATTTTAAAACTAAAAGCTGAAACAACATATAAAATGTATGCAATTACATTAAATGGCGAAGATAAAGCTTATGTTGATACTTTAGATGAAGCAAAAGAAAAAATGAGTGAACTAGCAGAAAAATATAAGAAAAACTCTGAATTTGCAGTAAGAGAAGTATATACTGATAATGTGTTAGAATATAAAAATATGAAATATGCGACAACTACCAAATTAGTAAGAAATTTAGATGCTGAAATTGAGGCAAAAAAAGAAGCAGAAAAAGCAGAAAAAAAAGCTAAAACATCAACATCAAGCAATGTGCAAGTTGCTTCTACAGGAAGTAATGTAAATGGTGTAAACTTTACAGTAGCTCCTGTATCAGGTAGAATTTCTTCAAGATATGGTGCAAATGAAAGCATAAGAAATCATACACATAAGGGGCTAGATATTGCAGCAAGTAATGGTACTCCAATAGTAGCTGCTGCTGATGGTGTGGTAACATATGCTCAATATAATAGTGGAGGCTATGGAAACTTAGTTAAAATTTCACATGGTAATGGCGTTGAAACATATTATGGACATTGTAGTAAATTATATGTAAAAGTAGGACAATCAGTTAAGGCAGGAGATACAATTGCCGCTGTAGGGTCAACAGGAAATTCAACAGGAAACCACTTACATTTTGAAATTAGATTAAATGATAAACAAGTAAATCCACAAAATTATTTGTATAAATAATTTAATTTGATTTTACAAAATGCAAAAATAAAAAAGAGATTTGAATTGTATTTAAAATTCTAATCTCTTTTTTATTATATTAAGCTTAATAGTATTTAAATAACTTCTTGTATATTTGGCAATAAAATAATATATTATTCTGTTAATTTTCTAATGGCTTTTATAAAAATTTCTATGCTTTTTAATAAATCATTTATATCTAAAAATTCATCAGCTTGATGGCACATATCTAATTTACCTGGCATATTGCAACCAAAAGAAACAACATTTTTAAATGCTCTAGCATATGTTGCACCAGGACATGTAATTGGCTCTTCTTTAGATCCAGTTACTTCATTAAATACATCACATAAAGTTGTAACTAAAGAATCTGTTTTTGGAACAAATAGTGCTACTTTTTCATCATCAAATTTTATTGAAATATCAGAAAAATCTAATATTGAGTCAGAAATTTTTTGTTTTATTAATGCAATATAAATTGTAACTGGAATTCTAATATTTAATCCTATTGTAATGGAATTATTTTTAAAACTTACATTTCCAACATTTAATGTCAAATCACCAGATTCATCAGTACATCCTATATTTAATAAATTACCATTTAAATCAGTATTAATTCTTGTTTTAAATAATTGAAGAATTTGTAAAGGTTCATTATGATTTTCAAATAAATCATTTAAAATTACTAAAAGGCGAGATAATGCATTAACTCCCAAATCTGGATAAGCAGCATGTGCAGCAACACCATGTGCAGATAGTTTAATTCGATTATCTGCTATTTGAGATACATCGATATGAAAATTATATTCTGTAATTGAATTTTGTAATTCAGTTTGAATGTCATCTAAACTTAAATTATTAAATTCAAGTACTGCTTCAGCATATTTTGGAACTATATTTATAGCATTATCACATTTTAAATCTATAATTTTTATATTTCCATTTGGAATATAGTTTGATTCAATAAAGGCATTTAAAAATCCTTTTTCTGCATATATACAAGGAAAATCAGCATCAGGACTAAATCCAAGAGTTGGAAGCTCCTCATGTTGTTTGTAATATTCAATACATTTCCAAGAAACTTCTTCATTTAATCCTAAAATTAAACGAACTCTTTTATTTACATTCATTGTATCCATTACATATTTCATGGCATACAAAGAAGCAATAACAGGTCCTTTATCATCAATAGCACCTCTACCATATAATTTGCTATCCTCAATAACTGGTTCAAAAGGATCACATTTTGTCCAGCCATCTCCAGCAGGAACAACATCCAAATGGCCAATTATACCAAGCAATTCTTCACCTTCACCAAACTCAATATATCCACAATAACCTTCAACATTTTTTGTCTTAAAACCTAGGCTATCAGCTAATTTTAATATATAATTCAAAGCATCAGAACAATTTCTACCAAAAGGCATACCATCCTCAGCAGAACTTTCATCCGAAATACTAGGAATTTTTATCAATTCACAAATATTATTCAAAATATTATCTTTATTATCATCAATAAATTTCTTTATCATAAGTACAAACCTCCTTCAAAAAAATTATATTCAAAAACATAGCTTAAATCAAGACCATATGCTATAATTTTTATATTTATGAATTTATATTACAAAAATGGTTTTAAAAATTTTGAAAAAAAATTGAAATTGGGTGGAGGTGTATAAGAGCAAATTTTGTAAATAAATTTGAATAGTAAAGTGAAAATGTATTATATAAAAAAAGTTATAAAAATGTAAAAAGACCGCTCTTGAAATACAAGAGCGGTCTTCGTTTTGAAGATTAGAGATCAGCAAAGTGTTCTGCTAAATCATTCCATCCATCTTCATCTTCGTCATCATCACTGAAATCCCCTGCAATATATCCATAATTGGATACAAAATCCAAATCAATCGATTCAGAATCGTCAATATATACTTTTGCATTACGGGGGAGATCAGCTTCTTCTCGTGCAGCTTTTATTAAAGCATTCGTGTCATTACCAGTGGGATTGAGATCCCATTGGTCTATAACACGATTTTTCTCAACGAAAAGAAGTTGAGATTGGGTAATTACGTATCCAGTAAAACTGGGAAAAACGTAGGGGTCGTATGAATCACATTTGTAATTGTATTGACTCATTGTAATATCCCTCCTTAAGGGGTAAAAAGAATTTGTATCGTATGAATTATTATTATAACATTATGTAAATAAGAAGTCAATACATTATATAAAAAAAGTGAAAAAATATATAACTAAAATCTTTTACAATTGTAAAAAAAATTCCAGTCTGTATTAAATATTAAGTTCGAATACAGACTGAAATTTTTTATTTATAATCAATAAATTATTAAATTAATGCTACTCTCTAGGTAAATCTAATTTTATATGAACATCTTCTAATTGAGCTTTAGTAACATTTCCTGGAGCACCCATTAATAAATCTTGAGCTTTGCTATTCATAGGAAATGCTATAACATCACGAATTGTTTCTGATCCTGTTAAAAGCATTATCATTCTGTCAACACCAGGTGCTATTCCAGCATGAGGTGGAGCACCAAATTGGAATGCATTGTATAATGCTGAGAATTTTTCTTCAATAACATCTTTTCCATATCCAACAATTTCAAAAGCTTTTTCCATTATTTCTGGATCGTGGTTACGAACTGCACCTGAAGATAATTCTATACCATTACATACTATATCATATTGGTCAGCAGTTATATCTAATGGATTCATTGTATTTAAAGCTTCTAATCCACCTTTTGGCATTGAGAATGGGTTATGACAAAATGCTAAATCTCCATTATCATCTAATTCATACATAGGGAAGTCTACTATCCAACAGAATTGGAATAAACTATCATCTATTAAATCTAATCTTTTTCCTAATTCATTTCTAATTTGACAAGCAAAGTTATTTGCATTTGTTTCATTATCAGCTATAAAGAATATTGTATCTTCAACTTCTAATCCAGCTAAATCTTTTAATTCAGATTTCATATCGTCTGGAATAAATTTATCAATAGGTCCTTTGTATGACATATCTTCTTGAACTTCTAAGTATCCAAGTCCACCCATACCAATACTTTGAGCATATGCTAACATTTTTTCATGGAATCCTTTTGATTGATGTCCTTTTATTTTTATAGCACGAACTGTTCTGTCATGGAATGGTTTAAATGTACATCTTTGGAAGAAATCTGTAACATCAATTATAATTAATGGGTTTCTTAAATCTGGTTTATCGCATCCATATTTAACCATTGCTTCTTTGTAAGGAATTCTAGGGAATGGGTATTCTGCTACTTTTTTATCTGAAAATTTTGTAAATGTGTTGTAAACAACTGGTTCCATTACACTAAATACATCTTCTTGTGTAGCATATGCCATTTCCATATCTAATTGATAAAATTCACCAGGAGCACGATCAGCTCTTGCGTCTTCATCTCTAAAACATGGTGCTATTTGGAAATATTTATCAATACCAGATACCATTAATAATTGTTTAAATTGTTGAGGCGCTTGTGGTAATGCATAAAATTTTCCAGGATGAACTCTACTTGGTACTAAATAATCTCTTGCACCTTCTGGAGATGAGCTTGTTAATATTGGTGTTTGAATTTCCAAAAATCCCTGTTCAATCATTTGAGAGCGTAGGTATTGTAAAACTTGAGCTCTTAATTTTAAGTTATCTTGTAATTTTTTTCCTCTTAAATCTAAAAATCTATATTGAAGACGTAAATCTTCTCTAACATCTTGATTTACATTTACTTCAAAAGGTAAATTTTTTGTTCTTTTTCCTAAAATTTTTATATCTTTTATAACAACTTCAACTTCACCTGTTGGAATTTTAGGGTTGTAAGTTTCTTCATCTCTTTTTCTTACTGTTCCTGAAATTGTTACTGTTGATTCAATTGGAATATGTGATGCGAAATCTACCATTTCAGTTTCTCCAGAAGTTACAACTTGTGTAATACCATACATATCACGAATGTCTAAAAAAACTAATCCTCCTAAATCACGTATTGTTTCAACAAATCCTGCAACTTTAACTTCTTTTCCAACATCAGATATACGAAGTTCGCCACAGTTATGAGTTCTGTATTCGTTCATTTTAAAATCTCCTTTCAAATTATGGGAAAATGGGACGGTTCTCTTTTCCATTTTTGGGAAAAGGGACAGTCTTCCTTTCTAGTACCAAATTAAATACCTATTTTGGTGACTAACAAAATAATTTTTATTTTTAATAAATGTGAGACGTTTTTTTCTTTAATAACTTATAAAAAACAAAAAACGCCCACTGCATAACGCAGGGACGAATAATTTCTTCGTGGTGCCACCCGGCTTTAAAAAACTATTTTGTAGTTTTTCCTTAATTAAAATATTGCTCCAATGTGTTTTTCAATCAGGTTTTCTAATAAAGGCTTTCAGCGTAACACCTTTAATCTCTTTTAGCTCTTTTGATTGCTCGTCATTTTCATTGCAATTATATACATAATATAGTTATTTTACATAGTATGGCAACTTTTGTCAATACTTATGCAAAAGTTTTTTTTATACTTTTAAATAATTTTTTCATTTAGTACAAATAATTGACAATGTATGTAAAAATTTATTATAATCATTACTATAATTGTAATAAACTAAAGGAGTGATAGGCTGTTGGATAAAATTGACCTTGCATTAGAAATAATTAATTTAAAAATCGCTAAAGAGGTAAAAGAAAATACAGAAAAGAAATATTCTGAATTTACAAAAAAAATAAAAGTACTTGAAGATGAAAAAAGAGCAATATATCAAAATAGTGAAGCTGTAATTAACAGAGTTATTGATGTATATGGTAAAGAAGTAAAAAATAATAAGAATAAATAGGAGGAATTTTTTTGGAGAATCAGTTAAAAAATAATGGGAAAGTTTTATCAGAAGATGACGTGAGATTAACAAAAGAGGAGTTTGAAAAATGTCTAGATAAACTTGAGCTTGTAACTTTTTTAGAAGCAGTACATACACCTAATCCAAAATCAATATATATTTTTGCACAACCAGGAGCTGGAAAAACAGGATTAAGAATGTTTGCTGAAACAGAATTTTATAATCAAAATGAATGTTCAAATCATGTGGCTATTGACCCAGATCAAGTTGCAATGTTTCATAAATATTATGATACAATTATAGAAAAATTTCCAGATGATTCATATAGATTATTGCAAGAATTTGTAAGACCTGCGTTAGATGGATATTTAAGACAAAAAGCAGTCTTTCATAAAGTACATTTATTTCAAGAGGGAACTTTTGCATCTCCTGGATATATTGAAATTATGGATTTTCAAAAGAATGGTGGAAGAGCTAAAATTGGAAAACGCGATTTAAATGGTAATAGAGCAGAAGTTAATGTTGAGGGAAATTATGATATTGAAATAAATATCTTAGCAGTACATAGATATGAAAGTTTATTATCTGCGTATGAGAGAGAATTTGAATTAGTTGAGCAAGATTTACCAGCCAGAGCTGTAACTGCAAAAAATCATGATTATTCATATGAAAAAATGCTTGAAAATATTGAAGAAGTTGAAAAAAGAAAAATTGCTAATAAAATGAGAGTATTTAAAAGAGGATATGTAAAAAGTAAACCAGAGCTTGTTTATAAAAGTGGGGATACAAAATATAGAAGTACCGCAGAGGCTGTTAGATGTGAACGTGAAAAAAATAAAATGGAATTAATGTCTAATTCAGAGGCATATTTGGATAGAATTGCAATATTGAGAAAGAAAATAAAAAGTAAGATATCTCGTGATGGTGACTTCCCTAATAGTGATGTTTTATTAGATAAAATAGATGCAATTGAAAAAGAGTTTATTAAAGATATTGAAAAGAGTAAAATTGAAGGAAGAGGTGAATAATATGATAGATATGCATATGCATACAACATATTCAGATGGTGCAGATAGTTTAATTGAAGTTTTAAAAAAGGCAGAAAGTTTGAAATTGGAATATATATCAATTACAGATCATGATACATGTGAGGGATATAAAGAACTTGCAAAATTGGATGTAAAAAAATATTTTTCAGGACAAATTATAAATGGTGTTGAAATTAAATGTGCTTATAAAAAAAGATTAATTGAAATTTTAGGTTATAAGGTAGATCCAAAAGTGATTAATAATTTTATGGAAGAATTTCATAAAACGAAATCAAAGGAAATATTGCAACAAAAATATTTTGATATATTACATGAAAGATGTAAGGATATGGGATTAGTTATGTCTAAAAAAGAAGAGATAGAATTTAATTCTAAAACAGATTGGGCTAGTATTAAAATTTATAATGATATAAAGGCACATGAAGAAAATAAATTAAAAGTTCCAGACGATTTTTGGAGTGAATTTAATATATTTTCTAAAAAATATTGCGGAGATGTAAATTATCCATTATACATAGATAAAAGTGAAGATTATTTACAATTAGATGAGGCTATCAAATTAGTAAAAGATGCAGGTGGATTAGTATTTCTTCCACATATTTTTATATACAAATGGGCAGAAGATAAGAAAAAATTATTAGATGATATAGTTGCAGAATATGATATTGATGGAATTGAATGCATGCATAGTGAATTTTCACAAGATGATATTGATTACTTATTAGAATACACTCAAAAAAATAATTTCTATAGAAGTGGTGGAAGTGACTATCATGGAAAGAACAAAGTTGGAATAGAAATGGCTGTTGGAAAAGGCAATTTAAAAATAGAATCTTATTTAATACAGGATTGGGTTAATAAGTAGTTAGAATTGAATTATCTAATAAAGTGTGATAAAATATGCAAAAAAATAATAAGGAGAGCAAAAAATGTCAGACAAAATAGTTAGAGGATTAGCATACAATGGAAAAGTAAATGTAAAATGTATAGATACAACAGAACTTGTTGAAGAGGCAAGAAAAATACACGATTTAAGTCCAGTTGCAACTGCAGCATTAGGTAGATTATTAACAATGGGATGTATAATGGGAAGTGGACTAAAAGAGGATAATGATACAATAACTCTTCAAATAAAAGCCGATGGACCACTTGGTGCACTAAATGCAATTGTAAATAGTAATATGGAAATAAAAGGATATGTACAAAATCCAAATGTAGATTTACCGTTAAAGGATAATGGCAAATTAGATGTAGGTACAGCTGTTGGAAAATATGGAATGTTATATATTATAAAAGATATTGGTCTAAAAGAGCCATATGTAGGATTAACACCATTAGTTTCAGGAGAAATTGCTGAAGATTTTGCTGAATATTTTGCAAAATCTGAACAAACTCCATCTGCAATAGCATTAGGGGTCCTTGTAAATAAGAATGGCGTAAAAAGTGCAGGAGGATACATGATTACACCAATGCCAGATGCAACAGATGAAGACATATCTAAATTAGAAGAAAACTTAAAAAATATAAAACCTATAAGTGCATTATTAGATGAACAAAAAGATTTGATCGAAATTGCTAGAATCGTAACAGGTGATAAAAATGTAAAATTATTAGAGGAGCAAAAAACACCAAAATATAAATGTGATTGTAGTAGAAATCGAATTGAAAAAGGATTAATTTCATTAGGAAAACAGGAGCTAGAAAATATAATAAATACAGATGGAAAAGCTGAAATAAAATGTACTTTTTGTAAGAAAAAATATGATTTTAATAAAGAAGATTTAGAAAATTTAAAAGAAGAATGTAAAATATAAAATAAAAACGGTCCTTACAAAATGCAAAGTATGCAAGATGTAAGGACCATTTTTTAATGACCAATCATATACCAATCAACGGATGATTGCGCGTATTCCTTGAAAAACTGCAAAAAATCATGGTATGTGAATTCACATACTAATGAAAACAGTTCTTCAGGGGTTACTCTGTTCTGCTGAAAAACAGAGATTGTTTCTAAGAGATTTTTAAAATACTTTTTTGAACTTATAATTCTTGTTTTGTAATCTAACTTAACAAATTCCCGTTCATAAAAAGCCTTTTGAATAGTCTCAAGGTAATTTGGAATAAAAATATGCCATTTATTGGCATATTCAATGCATTCCTTCGGTATAATTACCGATTTTTCATAATTTGGAATTACAATGTCAGTGATTGAATTGTCAATCATAGTTGTTTCACCTCTAAATAATTATTAAATTGGTTGATATTCGTATATGATGAATATGCTTTTGCATTTCAATCATTTTTATATTATACCACAATTGAAACATTATGTAAATAGATAAAACGAAAAAAGTATTTTTATAAATGAAGACAGGCTTTTTATCTTCAAACCCAATATGTGAAGATTCCACCATTTCAGTAACAGTAAGAAAAATAATTAGTAAGTTGTAAATTTACATAAAAAGTGCTATAATTGGATAAAGTTTTATACTGGGGGGAATTATTTTATGAAAAAAAGCAAAGACAATAATAAACAAAGTGGTAAAAAGAAAATTATAAGAAGGGTTATAGCTGGAGCTACTACAACCGCCTTAGCCATTAGTCTTTTTCCAACGGTTAATTATGACATTGCAAAGTATAAAGCGAAACATAATTTTGAAATTCAAGAGATTTTAAATTATAGTAATGAAGAGAAAACAAAGAAGATTGCGGAGTTGTTTGAAGAGGCAATTAAATCAAATAAAAAAATTGAAGAGGAAAGTAAAAGTAAAATTATTGAATCTTTTACAACATTAGTAATAGAACCACACGGTAGTGAGTTCTCCGAAGATACCATTATTAATATGTATGCCGTTGCAAGTACAGAAGGTGTTACAAAGATGAGTGATTTTGCTGTAGAACATGGATGGTGGGGTGGTGATTATAATACATATACAAATAGTTTTTCTATAAATCCAAATTCAGTAGAATCAGAGGAGTTAATTGCTCATGAACAACTACACGGAATACTAAAAGATGGTAATTTTGGAACAGGTTTAACAAATTTCTTAGATGGGTACGGAATTAATGAAGCATTAACTACAATGCTTACAGAAAATGATTATTCATATTGTGAAGAAGAAATTATGGCTAATATGTTGGGTCTTATAATTGGATATGATAAATTAATTAATTATTATTTAAATAGTGATTTAGAAGGATTAAAAGAAGAAATTTCTCAATATATTTCGAAAGAAGAAACCAACAAATTAATCTCGAATATAGATAAATATGTATTTTTACGTTATTATAAAGAGTTTCTTATTAACAATGAAATAGATTATGATTATGAAAAATTATCAACCAAAGAAGATGAAAAAATGAAGGATATAAAGTCGCTTCTTATTAGTTTATGCGAAGGAAAATATGATTGTAAGGTAGATGAATGTAATATAGGAAAATTATTATTAAGCGATGATATATTTATCGAGGATTGGGATCCTGAATCTGAATGCTTGGTTGGAGTATATTATATAGGAGCAGGTAAAGTAGAATTAGTCTTATACCGATGGGGACTAGTTGGAGCATCAATCAAGGAGTTTACTAAAAAATATACATATAAAGTAGATGAATTAGAATCAATTGATATAGATGTATTAAAGGCAAATGTGGAGAAAGAAATAAAATTGGCTTCTGAAAAGTTTGAAATAGAAAATGAGGGAAAAGAAGATTCTGAAAGATAAAAATAGAAAAATTCTTACTTGTCAAGTTTTATATAAATAATAACAATTTAATAAAAGTTGAAAAAATATAGTTTTAGTAAGAAGAAATATGATTTTAATAAAGAAGAATTAGAAAAATTAAAAGAAGAATGTAAAAAATAAAATAGTAAAAACACCGTTTAAATGCAACGGTGTTTTATTATATAAAAATTTAATTTTAGTAAATGTGCAAATTGATTTACTAATACATTTTTTTTTGATAGAATATAAAAAAATGTAGAACGGAGGCAATAACATGATTGAAAAAACTGTATTTTCAGATGAAGAAATTGTTGCTCAAGTAAAAAGTAATTATAATATTATTACAAAAGATATTGAACATGAGGATAGAGGTAGTGCAAATATTTTTTATATAACTGATGATGAAAACAAAAAATATGTATTTAAAGAATTTGAATCAGGATGTAAAGAAGAAAAAATATTAAAAGAAGCACAAATAGTATATTTTTTAAAATCAAAAAATATAAGTGTTCCAGAATATGTGAAAACAGTTGATAATAAATATTATTTTAAATATAAAAACAGAATTGTTATTTTAATGAAATATATAACAGGATATACAAAAAATCCAAATACCGGTTCATATGAACAAGTAATTGAATGTGCTAACTTACATGGGAGGGTCTTAAAAGCACTTGAAAATTA